>Ga0316224_1000025_pt1 | contig 231109 bp, 201 predicted proteins | sample TBH18013metaG_FD_206254 | JGI IMG/M metagenome (GOLD analysis project Ga0316224, IMG submission 206254) | Freshwater microbial communities from Trout Bog Lake, Wisconsin, USA - TBH18013 | ecosystem: Environmental > Aquatic > Freshwater > Lake > Hypolimnion/Profundal zone | place: USA...
GGCTGTATACCTTCGCCAACGCTTGCTCTTTAAAGGCTTCAGAATACCTTGTATAGGTTTTCATTTCTTATCTCAAATTTAATTTCTTTAAAAAATTTGAGACGACAACTATTCTGACACAGGGGGGATTTAGCTCAACTGATTTTTTTAGGTTCATCAGCCGGAGGCAGATTTAACCTAAATTTACGCAGGGCTGTTAGCGGAATAGTTAACTGTGCAGTACCAGTTGCCGTATATAGACCTTGCTGATGTATAGATTCCAAACCAAGAATTATTGTTATGTGGCAAGTTTACCCGGTAACGTAGGTAGATAACATGACGTTAACAGCGACCAGCGTTGTTGTATTTTGTTGCCTTTTGTTGGCATAATGTACAAAACAAAAACCGTGGACACATATTTATTTGGGATAAGGCAATGACAACAAAAGCTAAAGATGGCTTGCGTTTAGGTGGTTGGAAAAGACAACATTTTAAAGCACCCAAAATGCCAGCCCAAAGAACAATTATGAACCTTAAAACCATCCGGCTTTCCCTTTCTGGGGCGCTTCTTGGTGTGGCAATTGTTGGTATTATCGCCAATGGCGACCATCAAGCAATTGGCGCATTTTTAGGCTGTACTGCTGTTTTAATCGCAAAAGCAAGGCATTTCATTTGATAGAGCTGGATGGTAGCGCTGTCGATATGGCAACGATTATCGTCGGTTTCTTTCCACCGCTAGTTAGGCTGATTGGGCGTATCAAAACAGGTAGAAAACCCTGTTTTATTAGGGAAAAAGCAATTATCGATATGCTTAACGGCGTAATGCTTGTTCCTTTCGTACTGATGATTGGTTCTGTTTTTTTCAGTCAGCTAATGCAAGAACTGATGTCTTCAGCAAAAATTACAGTTGCTATTGGTGGGTTGGCCGGGTTATTTTTTGTGATTGGCGAATTATTCAAAGATGACGATTAGTCGCGTTTGCCGTAACGCCGGCTGGTGAGTAAAGGCTTGGCGGGTTACGTTGCGAATTGTTTTTTACGCATAAATTTTAGGTTATCACGCGCAACTAACCCGCCTTACGGCCCTACTCAGCATCATATAGATAGACTGTATGGGATGTGCCGACGTTAGGAGGCGCATCAATCGCGAAAGATGCGCTTCACGCTGTTCAGCACATCCTATAACACATGGTTTTCTGACTAAGAAAATCACGCTGAATAGTTACGAAATGTTTTTGTTAGTGCTAACTCCCCTCTTCATCCTGACTCTTACTTGCCAAGTACCAGATGGTAACTTCCTAAAAGCAGCCATTTTCTGTGTCCTCTTAATTCACGATTGGGCATGAATTGGGCACGAAAGGCTTACTGTGGGAACTGAGTCAACGCTAAGTTACTGAAAGTATGGCGTCCCGGAGACGATTTGAACGTCCGACCTGCCCCTTAGGAGGGAGAATAAAACAAAACAGCATAACAAGCCACAACAAATAATAACAATTATTATCAATCACTTATGTCAATTTAGTTGTTGCTGCTTTTTACTGTTTATTGCTATTTTTTGCAGCGTAGTGGAACGTGAGTGGAACGTAGTTTATAATGAACCCCACAAACAAAACGGGCTTGATGGTGCTACCAACACCAGCAAGCCCTGACCGATTCACTTAACGAACAGGGTTAAGCAATGGCTGAGGAATATCATAGCAGAAGCCGATTGCATCCCATAGGCGGCAATCATGGCAAGCATCACTAAGCGCACCACCAAAGAAAACCAAGTTTATTACACTGTCCGCATAAGATTAAAAAGCTATCCGCTACAAGTCGCTTCTTTTGACCGGCTGACCGATGCCAAGAAATGGGCGGCGTCTACAGAATCGGCAATCAGGGAAGGCCGACACTTCAAAACCACTGAGGCCAAAAAACACACCTTTGCCGATGCCATAGACCGTTATTGCAGCGATGTTTTGCCGGTCAAGTTCACCGTCAAGGAGCAACGCAACAGGCGGCCTATCCTGGCATGGTGGAAAGATGAAATAGGCATTCATGTCATGGCTGACTTATCAAGCCCGCTATTTGCACAATGCCGAGATAACCTGCTCAAGAAAACCAGCAAAACCGGCAAGCCATTTTCAGCCGACTCCGTTAAAAAGTATTTTGGTGTTATCCAGAATGTTTTGAAGTACAGCGTTAATGAATGGCATTGGTTGGAACAATCACCGTTAAGAGACCGACCAATTGAAATGCCAGAACTTCCACCCGGCAGAATCCGCTTTCTTGATGACGAAGAACGGGAACGGCTTACAACCGCTTGCCGCGAGTCGGACAACCCTTTGCTTTATCCAGCCTTTATTCTGGCGTTATCCACCGGAATGCGGCAAGGTGAATTGATGAACCTATACTGGAAAGCCCCAGCAACCCCACCAGCAGAAACCGCGTGGGGTGTGGTGCATCTTGACCAAAGCTGTATTGTGTTGCATAGCACCAAAAACGGCGAGCGGCGGCGGGTTCCACTAGCCGGACTTGCACTGCAATTGATACGTGACCATGCCAAGGTTAGACGGTTGGATACTCAATTGCTTTTCCCTTCCCCCGAATGTCCGCAGCAGCCGATAGAACTTAAAAAAGCGTGGTTGACAGCCTTAAAAAACGCTGAAGTTGAGAACTTTCGCTGGCATGACATAAGGCACACTACAGCTAGCTATTTAGCCATGAACAATGCTAGTTTGGCTGAAATAGCAGAGGTGTTAGGCCATAAAACCCTGGCTATGGTCAAACGCTATGCCCACCTATCAGACGGTCATGTAAGCAACGTGGTTGCCAGTATGAACGCCAAGATTTTTGGGGGTGCTTGATGGGATATATTGAGTTGGGCGAAATATCACAAGAAATAGCCAGTGCAGAAATCGATTATCTAAAAAGATATGCCAAGAATAATGCTTGGCTAGAAAGTTTGAGGTCTGCTGCATTGAAAGGCGACCTGCCCATATATAACAGGCTAACAGGTATAAAATACATTCCAAAAGAATACGAGAAGATACTATTTACAAAGGCTGTAGACGTTAATGCCTGGTTTAATAAGAACGGCGTTGAATATCGTTATAGCACTGGTGAAACTACTGACACACCAGACCAACAAACCGATATTAAAGCCGACAACTGGCAAGATAACCCCAACCTTACCAAGCTACAAAAACAGCATAAAGCCATACTGGAAGTTATCGCACTTAAACAGTTTGACCCAATGGCGATACCTGACGGGGGAAAAGGAACAATCCAGCAGATTTGTGAAAATTATTACCGTTTGTTTTTTGGCGGTATAACCAGTTTTGAAACTGCTTGGAAGAAAGGCCGCCAATTATTCAAAATGGCTAACCACGCTAGTTTTGCAAAGCGGGGGAAGTAGATACCCAAGAATTACCACCTTTCACCACATCGTTTTACTACCCATCTAATCTGGAAGATTTACCCCAAGCCGCAAACTGCAACAGTTAGCGGCGATTCACTAAACACGAAGGGGTAATTTATGACGACGACCGAAAAACAACCGCAAGTATCGATCTCGAATCGTTTGATTCCTGTTCCAGACTGGCACAAACACCACGCGTGGCCTCCAATTGGCGGATTGCGACACCTGATCTTCCACGAAAAAACCAATGGTTTTGCCGCCGCGTTTAAGCGCGTTGGCAGGCGTGTACTTATCGATGAGGCTGCTTTTTTTGCCGCTGTCGATAAGCAAAACCAAGGGGGCGAATAATGATCGCCGCAGAAGTTGTCGACAGCTTTCGCGAGGCTATGCGTGAAGCCGCAATAACGCCACCAGATGAAATCATCGCCGATGGCATTTTGCATCGATTTCAAATAAACGGAAAGCTGAGCGGGCGGTATACGTTGCACCTGGACGGTAGACCCGCTGGTTTTTTCCAAGATTACAGGCAAGGAATAAAGGAAAATTGGGCGTTTCGCGGGCATTTTAAACCGCTAACCAATGCCGAACGCAGGGCTTTTGCAATTGAGCGTCAGCGCAAGCAATTAGAGCGCAACGCAGTAGAAAAGGCGCGTCACGACGAAGCCAGCGACAAGGCCAGATTTATATGGCACAGATCAACGCCAATAACCGAGCAGGCGGAACATCCTTACTTGGTGAGAAAACGAATACAGCCGTATGGCGTTCGGCTTAGTCGTGAGGCTTTGGTGATCCCGATCTTCAACGAAAACCGCCAGGTCGTGAATTTACAATTTATCCAACCGGACGGCGTGAAGCGCTTTTTGACAGGCGGCAGAAAAAAAGGCTGTTTTTCCGTGATCGGCAGACCGACGCCAGGCCAGCCAATCTTGATAGCGGAGGGGTTCGCCACGGGCGCGAGCTTGCACGAAGCGACCGGCCTGTTTGTTGTGGTCGCCTTGGACGCTGGTAATCTCGAACCAGCCGCGCTGGTCGTGCGGCGACTCTTTCCAGCAGCCTCAATTGTGATTGCCGGAGACAACGATATCAGTGGCGTAGGCCAAAAAGCAGCAATTACCGCGGCTGTGGCCGTCGGCGGTAAATTCATCATACCCGCCACACCCGGCACAGATTGGAACGACAGTTTAACGAGCGGGGGCGCGTGATGGAAGCAACAATTATAGATGTGCCTTTAATCACCGAGTCGGTTTTAATTTCTGATGATGTAAAAACGGAGGGAACCGAGGGAACCGAGGGAACCGCCAGTAGTGGCGCGGCCTCCAGCGGTTCCCCCATAGAAATTAGCGAGGGAACCAGAGGAACCGGCTTTGATATTGACTCAGCTATTGACCCGACGCATGAGACGGACAGCCGCCAGATAAAGCAATTGTCGTTCGCTGATTTGGAATTACCTTGTTATATCGCTGAAGATGATTGGTTCGACCTTGGCGGCAAGCGTAAACCCGGCGTCTGGTATTGCTACGAAACTGAAGGAAGCGAACAAAAACCACCGGCGCAAGTCGCCTTACGTATCTGTTCGCCACTGTACGTGGATGGTGTCACCAACACAGAGGGCGGGCAATTTTTCGGACGCCTTCTCAGGTTCCGTAATACGTTGGGGCGGTGGCGTGAATGGGCAATGCCTATGGAATTGTTACGCGGGTCTTGCGAAGAATTGCGCGGAGAATTGTTGGCCGCTGGCGTAGAGATCGAGCAGAAAAACCGTAACCGGCTGGCAGAATACCTGCAATGGCGAGTACCTAAAAAAGTGATTACCGCAGCCACCCGTACCGGCTGGACAGCCAAAGGCGGTGCGTTTGTGTTGCGTGATCGAATCATCGGTAATGAAGACGTGCATTTTCAAAGTGAAAGCATTGCGGCTGAAGGTGCGGCCAGAACGGGGGGTGATTATCGCCAATGGCAACAAATGACGGCGTTATGCGAAGGTAATCCGGTTTTGATCGTCTCAATATGTTTGGCACTTGCCGCGCCGCTATTGGAAAAAGTCCACCGTGATTCTGGCGGCATCCATTGGGTAGGTGACAGTTCTATAGGTAAGACTACAGCGCTGATTGTTGGTGCATCGGTATGGGGTGGTGATGACTTTAGGCGCACTTGGCGAGCAACCTCAAACGGGCTTGAAGGTGTGGCGGCGCTTCTATCTGATACGTGCCTATGTCTGGACGAAATCAATGAGGCAGACTCGCGGGAAGTTGGAGCAATTGTATACAGCCTGGGAAATGGTGTCGGCAAAACCCGTGCAAATCGTATCGGTTCGGCTAGGCAGGTTCATCGCTGGCGATTGACCCTGCTATCGACGGGAGAGAGATCAATCACGGCGGCAATGCAGGAAGGCGGCAAGCAAACCAAATCGGGGCAACTTGTCAGGCTGCTTAATATACCGGCGGCGCGTCAATTCGGTGTATTTGATAACTTGCATCACTTTGCAGATGGTCGAACTATGGCGGATTATTTCAAAACAGAATCCGCCAAAAATTACGGCCATGCTGGAATCAAGTTTGTCGAATATATCATCCAGCAGGGTAATGTTGATTTTGGTGCCATTCTTGCCATTATGGAGCAGCAATTCAACCACAGTGATAGTCAGGCGGCGCGGGCGGCTTCCCGTTTCGCTTTGTATGCAATGGCGGGGGAAATGGCGATAGAGGCCGGTATATTGCCATGGAAAGTAGGTTCCGCCCTGGAGTCCAGTCAATTAATGTTTGCCCAATGGCAAATTATGCGTGGCAATGGAGCAACTGAGCATAAGCAAATCTTGCAGAATGTGGCTGATTATATTCTCAGGTTTGGCGACTCTAAATTTTCCGACAAATCAAACCCGAATGAAGCGCCAAGGGTTGAACGTGCGGGCTGGTACACAGACCGGGAAGGTGAGCGCACCTATTTATTTACACCAGCAGCACTTAGAGAAGCGGGCGGTAATTATGACTTTAACCGTGTGCTTGATGCCTTGGATAGTGCCGGGTGGATTGTTGAAAAGGATTGCGGCAAGCGGTCTAAAAAAACAGCGATAACCGGGGCGGGCAAGAATAGTTTGTATTGGATATTGCCAACGGAGGAAACAGACCGTGCTTGAAGGGCTATTTACTCAACTGGCGGCAAAGTCACCACCACCAATAATCACGGTTCCCCCGGTTCCCCCGGAAAAAACAGAAACCAAAGCGAAAAGCGATAAGCAGAGTTTGTTACCGGCGCACCGTAAAAAGCTGCTGGACTACATGGCGGCAATCGACGAAACCGACCCGGCGATGATCGAAGAGCTACTGACAGAGTGCGCAAAAAATCCCGAAGCATTGGCGTGGGCGTTGGGCTGGGCAGACAAGCTGCTTGCCAAACAGAAGCAGTCAGAACAGCAGTCCGTTACCTGCCGGCACTGCGAGCATTTCAGATGCTTCAATGCGCATGGTGGCGGTGCTGGTGCGTGTGGCGTAGGCGTAATGCCGATGGGCGCGTGTCATTGGTCAGAAACAGCGCACGATTGCGACCAGTATCAGGCTCGATGTGAAACCGTCCAGCCATTCATTGAGGGCTAAAAATTGGTTCATATGAACCAATTAATAACTTTATGAGAACTAAAAAATTACTAAAAAATACTGAATTTGAACTAAAAATACTAACCACTGCGCCATGAATCCTGTTTTTGTGAAATCACCTCATGAGCCGCAATAGCCAGTAACGAAGATTAGCCGGGCAATCCCCGGCTTTTTTATGCCTGATGCTTTTTCATGGCGGCGGTGGTCAGCACTCATTGTTTACTATTTGTTGATTAGCATCATTGCAATATTCATACCCGGCTGTAGACCTTAGTATTCGTGGCCTACAGCAAGTTGGCACGCTAACCAGCTAGGCAATCGATTGTTTCCTGAAAGCGTGCTAATCGACTGGTACACGGCGCGGACATAGGCGGGATTTACGGGCGGCGGCCTAGCTTTGGTGGCTGTTACTGCGAAACTTGCTATGAAGTGGTAACGTTGGTAACTTGGTTTAGAACTTTTCCACGCCCCAAAAAAAAATACAAAAAACTCAGCGGCTTTTTTTGGTGATATTACGGCGCGGTCATGGGTTAGGTGTACGGGCTGGTGCTGGTGCTGGGTAATGCTATTTGCTGCTTGGTCGGTAATGCTATTTGCTGCTTGGTCGGTAATGCTATTTGCTGCATGGTCGGTTATGACATAACCAGCGATACAGAAACCTACCCCGACTGCTTAAGTGTCGCACCTGCTACCTGGTGGATAACGCCTATTGAAAATGGCTTGGTTGGATAGTCTTTTGTTGCCGTTTATCGTGGTGTTTTATTTTCAACTGGAACGTGAGTGGAACTTAGTGATTTTTAATCATCATCAAAACTTCACAACTTATTGATTTAATTGGCGTCCCGGAGACGATTTGAACGTCCGACCTGCCCCTTAGGAGCGGGAAATTCGCCATAATTTAACTTATTTAACAACAACTTACACATTCCCGCTTTGCGTAGTTATGACAGAAACCGACACATTTACCAATCATCCGTCACGGTTACGTCACGTTTTGGTCACGGTCAACTTTAACCAAATTTTATAAGAAATTACCAATGAGAAATTAAATGCCGGAACAAAGAATCAGACAGCCACACCTTTTTCCAAGTCTGAAAAATTACTAATTTTGACCATACCATCAGGAAAACGGGCTACAACTTCAAGTTCTCCCCCCATCGCTTCAATATGGCTACGTAACGTGGATATATACATATCGGTACGTTTTTCCATTTTAGCTATTGAGGGTTGTTGCACATGTAAAACTTCTGCAAGCATTTTTTGCGATAACCCACGAGCCTGCCGTAATTCATTCAGCGGCATTTCCGCCAACATTGCTTGAGCTTTAGCTTTAGCCAGAGCTTGTGCCTCAGGTTTCATTTTCGCTTGAAGATCAGAAAATTTATTTGCCATTGATCAGCCCCTCCTTTAGAAGTTGCAGTAAGTGTTCGTCATAGAGTCTATCGGCAATCGGAATGTGGGCATCATACCATCGATTGTCGCCGGTTTTATCACCACCAATCAGCAAAATGGCACTTCGTCTAGGATCGAAGGCATAAAGTGTGCGTATCGGTCTACCTTCATGCTGAGTACGCAATTCTCTCATATGACTATGTTTAGAGCCGTTTATACCACTGCAATGCGGAAAACCTAATGCAGGCCCACGTTCTTCAAGCAAATGTACCGAAGCAGCTAGAGAAACTTGTTCATCTTCCGACAAACCATTCCACCATTCTTCGAATTCATTTGTGTATTCTACATCCCAAGTCATCTTTAAAATATAGCCTTGAAGGAATGTTTTGTCAATTTAATCATTTGATATACTCCGAGTTGCTTGAATACTTAGAAACAAGCTCATAATATTTCAATACGTTGGATAATTAGCAATTCCCAAGCTGATTAATATACTGAACAAAAAATCCATAGCTGGAAAGATCGACAGTGGTATCGGGATTGGACACATCAGCCATAATATCAACAAGCAACTTATGGCTAGAATCAGATGTGAGGCCGTATTGTAAATTGGAGGAACAGGTGGGCTAAAAGTTTCCGATTTTAGTCTACGTTCTAAAACGCCAGCTATGAAACCCATTGTCATGGGGATCAATAACCAGACCGCCCACTTCGACAAAATCACGACACGAAGTGCTAAGCTATACACTTCCAATTTTACCGATTCTGACCAATCTCCCGGAATATCCGCAATGGTTTCGCCAACAGGATCGCCACTATTTCTGAATTTAGCCGAATCGTCATGCCGATCTTTAAATTCATTGGCGACCGCAGCAACGACCATCAAGTTTTTTCGATACAGATCAATCAGTTCCTTATTAATCTGTTCTTTCCCGCCAAAAATCATGATGGCTGCATTGTAATCCTTCTTGATATTCCCCTTCATGGTCGCTGGACCTAACACCATCGGAAACAGCGGCGGCGTAAAAAACAATATCATCAGCCAAATTAGAAAATGTTTTCCCATACGGTTTAGGCCACCATCCCTGTCAATTTCAGCTTCTTAAAAAATACAATCAGTTGATCCATCATTACTTAAATCCTAATGCGTAATGATGGGCAGCCGCCCTTTAATGACACGCCCGCCGGCGATTGATGCGATGTAATGGAAATTTGGTAAATGTCCCAGCAGGTGCTGCGGAAACAAATCATGTTCGCCAAACGATAATGACTGCCCATTGTTGCCGGAATAATTCACAATATTTTCGGAAGTATTAGCTCCACTGGACATATTCTGCTGGACCGTCTTGATCCAGGTTTTCCCAAAGGTTTCAACTACAAATTTCTGGGTTTCGCCATCTTTAATCCGCAAAGTAATCAGGTTGTTGCAGTTACCGACCACTTGCCTGGCCCGCGCCTCGTCACCCAGCCTAGCGACAATATCCGGCAACGTTTGAGTGGCCATGACTACTTGGAAGCCAGCGCCGCGGCCTTTGTTGAGAATTTGGATGAAGGGTAAATTAACTACCTCGGCCGCTTCGTCAACAAACATGGAGATTGGTCCAGGTTTGTTGCCGCTGTTGTAGATCATGCCAGCAACCGATGCAAAATCGGCCAAGATGATTGAGCCTATGGCCGACGACACTATCGAATCTGATAAGGAATCCAGTCCCACGTACAATACATGCTTGCCGGCAATGATATTTGAGGTATCAAGGATAGGTCGGTGATCACTGGAATCCGCTTCGTTTGGCGACAATAGGTCGCCTAATTCACCCGAGGTGAGCATATTCAACACCGGAATCAGCGAAGCGATCATCTTTGAAAAGTGCATTCGGTTGTGTTCGACTAGTGAGAGCAAGCCATCTATGCCCTCCGACCCATTTGGGCCATTGCTCCAGGTGGTTCTGTACCATTCCACGATAGCCAACCAATCCGGATTAGTAATGCTTTCCATTTTTTTAGCTTTCCCGGATTTAGCCTTTTCAAAAAAAGGTTCGGCACTGGTTTTCCAGTCAGTATCAACCCGATCTGCATGGGCTTGTATCGCTTTCACCAATAAGGATTCGGCACCACCTTCAATGTAATAGCGTAATTGCTTAATGGACGGTCGTTTTCCAGTTTCAATGAGACCTTGGGCTACCAAGTTGAGCGCCCGAAACGCAAACGCTGTAAACGCATCGGAACCACCTGTTTGCGATGGGAGCAACGCCGCGATTCGCGAGGCAATTTCAGTTGTCCGGGTGAAATTCCGCATGGGATCGAGACGGATGGATGTTCTAGGAAATGCCGGGTGAAAGAACAGAAAAGCGTCATCCCGACCAGCTCGCTTACATTCGAGCTCCATGCGATCCCGTAATTCCTTATCCCCTTTGGGATCGAGCATAATAACGGTATCGCCACGATGAATGGCTTGCGTCACCATCACTTCGTAAGCGCGGGTTTTTCCGGCACCGGTTGTGCCGAACATGATGGTATGACCTTCGAGCGATTTAAGAGGTACATTGATGTCCTTTTCCTTACCCATGTTGAGACCATGTATCCATGGGCTACCCGGATGTTCATTGTCATGGTTTAATTTGACATCCGATAGCATGTAATCTACCGCTCGCTGGGTATGAGTAGGCGTCCAATCGAACCCCCAACCAAACCACATCATGGCCGGCTTGCTGAGTTTTAACAGTTTGCCGACATCCATAAAGGTCAGCATTGCGCCCAGTTTGCCGCGTCCAAATAAGTCAATGCCTTTCGCCAGCGAATGCATGGTCAAAAATCCAAAACACACACAGGGAATAAGCATGGTATTTCCGCCAGGGAGTACGATGTAAGCCGCAAAGGTGGTTGCTGTAGCCGCAAACCATGCGCCGGCAATATACAACTCGTAAGGTTTTCGGATGTAGGGATCGTAATGATTATTTGCCATCCAACAAATCCGCTTTGACCAGAAAATACCGCGACTTTGGCTTCCCAGTAGTATCTAATCCGGTTTCGAAACCATCGATCAGTTCCAGCAAACCGGCTGATTTCAACACGGAAACGCAATCATTCAGTTCAAGTTTGGTATTTTTGAGTCCAGTTCCCATCACTTTTGTGATGCCTCCTGGTTTTCTTTCAAGGAATTCCGTCGACAACTTTTTCAAACGGTTCAAGATTAACGTAGCTCTACCCGATTGATCGTTGTGATCAGGTTTTTGAATCTTATCGATGGGTTCGATTTCCTTTGCTTTTGACTTTTTGTTTGAATCGCTATCAATCAGTAATGTATCGCCATCGCATCCGGTATCTTCGGAAAGATGGTAATCGGCGGCATAATCATCATCGTATTGATTGGAAAGCAATGAAAATGGCTCGATACTGAATGGTGCCTCAAGTTCGAGCTCATTTTCGATAACGATAGATTTATTCTGAACGCCTTTAGGCATGACCTCTGGATCAGTTTTTTTTCCAAACAAGATATCCATGTCGACAGGTTCGAAATCGGTTTTCTGTGAATCCATCCTGGATTCTTCCGCCCACCCAGTTTGTGACGGTGCATCTTCGTAGAACTCTTTGTCCTGTAATTCAGAATTCTTTTCAGCAATGAAAGCCATATTTGTATCGTTTTGGGTATGAGGCTTATTCAATTGGACAGATACATTATCCGGAGTTACTGACGGAGTTTCTTCTGTGCCGACTTTATTTCCCTCATCATCCGCGACTTGAATCAATAGATTATCGGGTAATGGTTTGACCTGGTTTTTGACGAACAAAATCTCATGACGGGCTAATTTAAGCGCTACGATTTGTTTTTTTTCGTCACTGTCAACAATCGGGACGGCTATATCGAACAAATATCCATTCAGTCCGTTATTGCTTTCAATAATCCCAGCGTCCAACATAATTTCCGCTAAAATCTCCTGGGTACTTGGGGAAAAGGGACATTCAGACTCTTTTAGTTGGTATTGCATGTCACTAGCCGCCAAAGGCCAGACTAGAAAAACCCCATCATGTCCGTACCAAATGCGCCCATTAACTTCGTTCGGTGCCCAACGTTTTTTATTGACCAAATACCGCATAGCATCGATCAACCAAGGCTCAAGGTGCATACCCGCCAAGGGTTTTCCGTAGCGCCCGGCATGACTCCACTCATCACGCTCCATGATTTTGTATTTAACTTGATCGTTGATTTTGGCTAAGGGATTGGCAAAGTCGGTCTGGTCATGAAGCGCCGCCAACAGGGTTTTGTATATTGCCTTCTCGCCCTGCGCCAGAATTTCAGCCTGTTGAGTATTGATGGCCTTGCCTGCCAGGATATAGATCATTGAGCGATCTTCTTTTGCGGTCCAGCGAATGTGGTAACGTTTTAAATTATTCCGGCGCAGCCATGCATAGAGTGACTCTGTGCCAGGATGCCATTCGAATCCTACATCTTCTGCGTACACGGATATTTTCGAAATAGCCGTAATCGCCTCGCTAAATAAGCCATTCAGAAAGGCTGCGTGAGCCCACAATACTTCGTATTCCTTACGAATCTCCGGCGTGGCACGGGTCAGTATTCGGCGCTCCGCATATCTGATCGAGCTAAGAGATACTTCCAGACAAAATGCGAATAAGCCTCCCGGCAATTTGAAGTGTGTTTTTTCAGACGCTGGCAATAAGTGCGTCATCTCGGCCAAATGTCTTATCGGCGATAAAACCTTGGCCTCGACTTCCTGTTTATTGTGCGCACCGGCCATGCCTCGAGCCAAAATAATCTGCTTGATCATTTCTTCGTTTTTTCGGATCAGTATTTCAACCGGTATAACAGGTATGCCTTGTGGAAACCCCGGCAACCGATGGAAATATTCTTCCAAGGCCGCTTCGTCGAATTCCTCAGAAACATCGTTTTCTAACGGCAGCCTAGTTTGATTTTTCCCGAAAAATTTAGACGCAATTCTTTTGATCATGGCTTACCCTGCGATCAACCGTGCTCCAATCTCACGCCTATTGCAACTTCGGACCATACTAAATCGCAGGCTTCTGCCGGTGTCAATCCATCGTCATAACAATCTCGCCATGCTTCTGCAAAATCTGAACTTTTCCCCATTTTTTTGGCATATTGACTCAGCACTAAATACCATTCGGTAAAATCTGCATTGTGTTTTGTTAATTCGTTTTCTATTTGAATGTCCGAGACGTTGTGCATATATCCGTATTTAGGTTGAGACTGTTTGCTTATTAGAAACCCTGACCATGGTAAATCGAGATCGGGTTTCCCCCTTGTTACTCATTTGTATGCCGATGACGTGGAAAGGTTTGACGTATTGCAAAGCTTTCGATTCTATTTTCATTTTCCGCACCAGATTATCCCAGTACATCTGGTCAACGCCGAGTACAATTTTGGTAGCCACATTGCTAAAAAAATCTTCTGAAAAGTGGGTTGGCGACTGACTGGAGCAAACCAGGCCTAACCCAAATTTACGACCTTCTTTTGCAATGGTGTTGAGAATGTTGTTTTGGTCGTCGCGGAAGAACAAATGCGCCTCATCTATGATCAGAATGTCGCGTAACAATCCCTCTGTTTCCCGAGATACCGGCCCTTTTTCCAATGCTGCCGAGAACAGCTCCTGCAATCTGAATTCGACAAACAGTCGTTTTTCATCCTCACGCAAAGCGGTAATGTCGTAGCGCCAGATTGGGTTAGCAGGATCAAACGGTGCGGTTTGACTTTTGAATATGCCGCTGGCCTTTAGATTTTCGAACCGTTCAACAACCGATTTCAATACTTCTTTCGACTCGTACTTGATAAAATCTTCCAGTTCTCTGCCGGTCTCAAGATTCTCGATATATTCTTTGTACGAACGCAGGGCATTAGCACGCAATTCCAAAGCTTTTTCGGTTAAACCGCCATCGGGTTCTGCATCTGGATGGCTGAGTTGTTTGGCAATCTTGTATAGCTTGGAAGTGACCTTGTTAAGATCTTCAAGCGCTCTACCCGATTTTGTGTCGCTGCCAATGATCAACTGCTTGAGTTTTCCGAACGCATAACGGCAGGCATCGTCCATGGTTGGATAGCGTTTGGGATGTTTACGCTGATAACCGTCATCCAATACCCATGTTTTATAGTTGTCCGCAAAAAACCCGTTTGCAGCGTAAAGATCGGTAATCAAATGCCGCATCACCGCTTCCTGTCTTGATCCTAAAGACTGACGGCCATTGATAGTAGCGATAAAATCCTGTACGCGTTTTCTGACACCGCCGAAATGTTGATCCGCACTGACAACAAAAGGATTCAGCCCGTATTCAGTTGATTCCGAAAACCGGATAGATGAAGCTTCTTTGAGATCGATGTCCCCATGCACATCCATAATGTGGATACGTGGCGCCGGTGAAAATCGACTTATTTGCTGTATTGCACTCCTAAGAAACGTGGTTTTACCCATACCCGTTTTACCCATGATGAGCATGTGGGCGTTGACCAGTTTATGAAAATCACAATGGATTTGTGATGTTTGATTTTTCGATAAAAGATAATCGTCATCACCAAGAACAATCTTCATTTTTAAACGTTTTCAAAATATTGAACAGCTATTTTAAAAGGGTGATTGTTCTTGCATCGGGGTGAAAGGCTCCCAAAATCAAGCTGTTTTTATTTAACGCGCTATCAATTTGGCAGCATAAGCATATTCAACTAGAAATTTAACAGCTTTCTATGTGTAAACTCTGGTTTCTAACGACTTACCAGATGTCATTATCATGGACTAACCCGTTACCACTGCTCAACTGCGCAAATTAAACCGTCAGGGGTCCAGACTAACGAAACAGCGGGTAAACCTCCTGCATCCTCTGCAATATGGTGGAGGGTTTTTCGGTCTAGATTAGAATGGCTACCACCTATCGGATGACTATGCCATGTACCAATGAAGGTTAGATAACCCAAAGATGCTTTGTGGGCTTCGCGTAAGCTTTGAATCAATCCATCTGTGCCGAGCACAAAACACGCGGGCCCCCTTATGCTGTCAGTGGGTGATTCTACGACTCCGGCTATCGTAATAGTGCGGTTTTCGTAAGAAATATGACCTAAAAGTGCGCCGCCAGTTTCGTTTAACCCCCATTGTTTAACATCGAGTTTTATAGTCTGTATCACTAAATCGAGAACTCGAATCTCCCATCCACCTTCTTCCGAAACTCTTATTACTGTGGTTGAAGCAATTGGTTCACTTTTCCATGACATCCCAATTCCCAGCGCATCGGATATTCCAAAGCAAAGAAACGATTCATCAGGGAATCCATCTACCAGCCATCTTTCAATTTGCATACTAGCCAAAGCCGCCGAGCGTGATACGGTAGAGTCTGACATAGGTACAGTGAGTGAACGACAATTGTCCCCGACGAAAATAGCTGTGGCTTCGGAGCTTTTGCCTGCAATATTTGCTCTTAGCTCAGCATCATTTCTACAGCGTGCAAACAAGGCAGCAGTAAGGTCGTCCACTCGGCTTGACCTCTCTTTAGCCTCAAGCATTACTAATGCACAATTCCCCTGTCCATACATCAAAACTCGAACTAGACGTGCAGATGAATTATTTAGTGCGACAGAAGCTGTTTCGGCAGCTAGAACCTTAAGTGATGCTGTTGCATCGATAATTAGTGGTGAATCATCAGAAATAACATCACTAAATTGAGTCGAATTCATAAGCAATGAAACTGCATCATCATTTATAGACCGAGAGTTGTGATGCGATAGTTTCGCAAAGTTTATTTCCATCAATTCAGCTTTTTGTGGCAAAAAAACTAAATTTTCATCCACTACCAGCGCATGTCTAGCGGCATTATGTGGAGACATGGTTTCATTATCCACAAATGTTATTCGGCCAAAACCTGCTCGTCCCAAGTGAAGCGCAATCTTAGAGCCTAAACTTCCGCACCCAAAAATTACCACCTGCTTTGATATATCGGCAGAGGTTAACCCAGATGTATATGCCAATAGTTTTGGTGATAGTTTGTGGGAATGAAAAGCTGGGTGTACTTCCGCCTTAGGTTTGGGTTGAAGTGATCCTGGGTTATCGTAACGAATAACATACGGAAGCATTTCTGTCTTTCTATCTGGCGCCCCAATGAGTGAAGCTGGCCGATTAACGACCAAAACTACAATTACGTAAAAACCCTTTGGGTCATATTTTCCAGACAACATTATTGAGTGGGAATAGTATGTCTCAAGGTTTTTTGCTAAATGGCTGCTGCATATACCAAGTTCTTCGACTCGTGCTAAAAGAGTTTCGAGGTCGAACACTGTCTCAGGTTGATAGGTGTCTATTACATTAGGTGTACGCAGAATAAAGGCGGCAGCAGTTCCCTTACTCCACTTGCCAGCTCTGTCATGGCTTATTACGTTGGATATTGGATCAATTTGTGAAATTAGGTCAGGATCGAGACTAGCGTAGAGGCCATTGTCTATAGCAAAGTAATTTACGCTGACCTTAAGAATAGAACCATCGGTAGGCGCTATGTCTGCGACTTGTTCCGCACTGAAAATTATTGTGGATGGACAGTTATCTCGACGTGTTGGCTCCCATCCCTGTTCAAAGTTAATTAGCGTCCCTGCTGCGGCTTTATGCAGCCAATCAATAAGCTGGTCGATGATTGCATCTAAACCAAAACGATGTAGCACTTCGTCTAACGAACCTTCAAACAAACATGGCGAAATATATTGTCCAGGGGAGTGAGGGTTAATATGTGGTAAATTCAGAGGAAAATCTTTGCGTAGCAACACCTTTGGAGCCGAAAGAGGCCAATCCACATCGAAAGATAAAATGCATGTCTCTGTGGCCCGAACACCAGTTATTGAGACACCGTTTCCCCAGCATCTGCTTGGCAATTCAACTTTGACATCGACTTCAATAATAGTAGTTTCACCCACTGATTGTGGTTCACTAATCCTTGCAAGCCCACGATGTCGATTCAACTGGTGGACTGCATCGTCAATTGCTTTAATCATTGTTATCCGTGCGGCATTGGGGTGCGTGCGGTTGTAATCACGGTGGCAGCCTTTGTTCCAGCTTCTTTTTTTGAGGGGGCCTGAATGCCCTGTGAAGTAACAGTGAAAACAAGTGGTTCGACAGCTTTGGTATTTGGATACTCTGATGTACAGTAAAACTGGCCTTTAGCAGTATTCGCAATCGACATGTATTCGCGCTTAGCCCTAATGCAAGGTGGGTCATTTTTGTCGTCAAGAATGGGTTTGGAGCTTGCTACTAGGATTGCCCCATCGCGGGTTTGTGACAGAGCTTTACGGGCATCAGGTTCGATCTTAGCTTTTTCACCACACTCTGACCAGCTGTCATAAGACAGGGAATGCCAAGAACAGTGATGAGGTGTTAGCAATAGATCATATTCGAGCACTTCTGTCTCATGCTTGTGACGTTGCCATTGGCGACTCCAGATAAACACCTCTGCATCCCCACCAGTGAGAAATTTCGCACCATCCAAAATTTGTGAATCGGCAGCGAGTGTGATGTTTAATATTACACTTGAATGATTCTTGGATAGAGATTCCTCCAATTCTTCATCGTTCTGCGCATTCAGAGGGGCCAAGAGGAATGCTGAGAAGAACCTAGAGTTCTGACCGTTAATTTTGGAAAAACGCTGATCCACCTTTACTAATATTGGTGTAAGGTCATCAGTTTTACCATTAATGTCCTCACCCATAATTAGAATACGATCACCTTGGTCAACAGAAAATTTCTTATCGCGATTAATTTGTACTCGCCGTCTTGCTTCTCTATTTAATGCCTTGGCATCATCGCAGAGCGTGTGATCTTTACTGGCGCGACGAAAAACAATAGGGGAAGACCACATTTCGCGTATCACAATTTTCTTATCCTTGAAGTCTTTATTATCGTCAGGGTAATCGCTCAACGGACCAAGATGAAAATGTCTATCGATTCTTCGACAGTGATCTTGGTCTGGATGACTAAGCAAAAAGGCATCAACATATGGTCGACCATCTTTATCTTTTTTTAGTCGATCTCGTAGATCTTTGGCTACATCGCGCACATCTTTACCGGGATCATCCGCGGCTACACGAATGTTTACGTCTATAAGTAACGTAGTAGAGTCTGCATCTCCAAATTTTATAAGCGTCATGTCGCCGTTATTGACGGGAAAGAAGGTGATAGTCGTTGGCATGTTTAAAAAGCTCCAGTAGATCTATAGAAACGTGTAATATATGATTACTATACGACTATTTTTTATACGCGTCTACTTTTTATATCCATATACTTTTTATATTAGACTAATGCAAGAACAACAACCCGCTAATGACAATCTCTTTTCATCCAAAGGGGTGAATAAAAGCCAAGAACGTAGACTCCAATTCATCGACTTTCGATTAAGATGGGAAGGTCGCATCAATAGAACTGATCTTACAGAGTTTTTTGGCATATCCATTCCTCAAGCTTCCCTTGACATTGCAAAATACAGTGAGATTGCACCAAGCAATTTAGTTTATGATCGAAGCTCCAAGACATATGTTTCTACACCACAATTTTGTGCAACTTACCAAAGAAGTTCTGCGCACCGCTATTTGTCTGAACTTTTTGCATCTAAGACAGGAATAATAGATCCTGCCACTAGTTTTATTGGCTCAGCTCCAGAGATTGATTGGACACCTTCGCCATGGCGAACTATCAGTGAATCAGCAGTTGACGCTTTGGTTAAGGCTATAAGGGAGAACTTAGCAGTCCGAATTCGCTATCAATCAATGTCAACTTTGGATGAGTCATTACGATTATTGTCTCCTCATGCTCTATGCAACGATGGCTTTCGCTGGCATGTTCGAGCTTACTGTCATAATAAACAAAGTTTTCGCGATTTCGTGATAGCCCGCATCCTTGATATTAATGGTTTTGAGCCAAATGAGGTTGATCCGCTCAAGGATGTACAGTGGCACACGTTTGTCACATTAATCCTTGCTCCCCATCCTGATTTATCTCTTGCCAAGAAGCGAGTGATTGAGATTGACTATGGCATGATAGATGGAGAGGCTAGTCTCACTTGTCGCCAAGCCTTACTTTTTTACACACTAAAGCGTCTTGGTCTATACGAAAGGGGTAGCTTCAACCCTGTAACTCAACAAATCATCCTAAAAAACCGAGAAGAGATTCAGCCGTTCATCGATGAATTAACATAAACGATCAAGCTATATATGACATCTATTTTTGAATTATTCAGAGACCCGTATGAACGTAAAGCTAGAGTAACTCCTGGCTTGCTAGTTGCCTTTCCATTGATGGTTCCGCTACTTTGTGTTTATGGTACAAAAGATCCTATACTCACTAGTTTAATTGGTCTGTTTGGAACTTGTGGTGTTCTTTATGCACTTGCAAGTGTTACGCGAGGACGGGGTAAAAAACTTGAAGAATTGCTTGTAAAGAAGTGGGGGGGTATGCCCACAACAATTATACTCCGCCATCGAGATTTGCATTTGGACAGCATTAGTAAGCAACGTTACCATTCAGCAATATCAGCTAAGCTGGGAATCACTATGCCAACATTGGCTGAGGAAATATCAAGTCCCGCATCGGCTGACGATATCTATATTGGTGTCACTAGGCGGGTTCGTGAGCTAACCCGTAAAAACAAACAGCTGTTGCTCAAGGAAAATATTGCATATGGTTTCCATCGTAACATGTTAGCTATGAAGCCAGTTGGAATATTCAGTTGCTTATCTGGCTTATTTTACGGTTTGCTGATATCTGGAATATTGCAGTTTGTCCCCCCGTATTTCGAGCCAATTAACCTAGCGAATACTGGATTAGCTAGTGAAATGACATTTCTCATTTCTCTTTCAACACTAGCAGCTTGGATATTTTATTTCGACGAGGATGCTGTTCGTCGCATGGGATTTGTTTATGCGGAACGCTTATTCGAATGCCTCCCATCACTAACTGTTAAAGCGCAAAGAGGTAGCAAAGTTAAGAATCCAGATGAAAGTTAGTAATCTTTCCATAAACGCATAGTTGATAACGCCCTACTGATTTTCTAGTGGTATAAACGAAGATAACAATCTTTGGATCTCATCAGCTAGCGATTTCAACACGACAAAATGTCTGTAAGTTAAATTGTCTATTCGCCAAATGTACACACCTACCTAAATCCGCTTACAACTGCAAAACATGGGTATTTTGCGGTTTGTCCACGCGCATAGTATGCCGCAAGGGTTCGTCAAAGCCAGAAATATATTTCTTGTTAACGATTAACAGGCGATACGGGTCGAGCTTTAACTTGAATGGAATATCTTTACTAGGCAAACCATTCAAATCGACCTCAGTGACTTTTTTGCCGCTGACTTCCTATTCGCCTGAAAAAAGCCACGCAGTAAGTGCAGAGTCTCCACCTAAAGCCTCGCTGCCGGAATTCCAAGACGAATCAGTCTTACAAAAAATTACCAGGAAACCACAAATTTTGTCTTTTCGACAAATAACATCGACTATTCAAAACCACTTACATCGCTGTTCGTCCGCTTCAGTATAAAAAATTTTTCAACTTTTAAGTGAAATATTTCACTGTTAAAAACTATAGGTGATGATTATTCCTATTATCATCAGTAAAGAGCAAATTCAGGCGAATGAAATTTATACGGTTTGCACTTCGCTATTTTGCTGTATTTATTGTCGTTTGACACAGTTAGTGAAATAATCTTAGGAGTCGAATAAATAAGATTTTTAAATGACCGCCCATATCCGTTTTCACATGTGGATAGATCGCAGAATTAGCGACAGATTATGAATGACAAATCCGAGGGAGGATATTAGAATCAGTCGCGCTCGGTGGGTATCCAAAATTTCTAGGGAGTTTATTTTGATTGTTCCTTTGCGTAAACAAAAGCTCGACGGTAGCTTGTATACGAGATTTCCAGATATCGAAAGAACGCTGGCCGTACTCGACCTTCTATCAAATACTGAACTCCTGGGACGGTGTCGGCTAGCTAAAGGGGGGCAGGATTTGTACGTTCCTACCCAATGTCTTTTACACTTCGTGCGGCGCAGCATAAACACTAAGGACGATCTGCAGTTCGAGCAACTTTTTAAGATTCTTGCTGAACGCATCCGGCGTGCGCTGCCGCGGGTTGAAAACCCAGATGGTAAAACGTTGTCCTTTGCAAGAAGCCAAGTTTTTGAGCAAGTCTACGACAAGTTTGTGATGTTGCTTATCGAGGAACGCACTACTGGTTACGTGGAGCGCCTGGATTTCTTCGAGATTAACTTCGACGGAGGGCTTGCCAAGCTTAAGCTCGACGCCCAGGATAAAGCCTGGAAGGAAGAAAACCGCAACACCGAACTGGAAGTCGACGAGGACAGTGGAGAGATCAGCGCTGAGGTGGAACAAGCTGCCGGTTCTTACGATCCCTTCGAAGCTTCGGTGCTTGATGATTATTTTTACCGGTCTCGCTTAGACGCGGCGATGGATGAACTACCCCTATTACAGAAGAGGATCATCGAAATGTTGCGCCAAGAAATCCCGATCGATTCGATCGATCCGAATGTGATAACCATTTCTAAATCACTTAGAAAATCTGAAAAAACTATTCGAACTCATAGAGATAAAGCATTTGCCCGACTACGAGTACTGCTTACTAGAGGAGCACAGTGATGACTATCAGCCCTTCCAAACTTTCGTGCGACCAAGTGCTTGAATCATTCGCGATGGAGTCCGATACCAGTGGGCAAACACTGCAGAAGTATTTGCAGGAGTACCCTGAATACGCAACCCAATTGGTGGATCTTTCTTTGGAAATCTTTCGGTTTAGCATTTTGGACGAAAGCCCCCTATCGGAAGAAGACCAAACACGGATTGATTCAGCGTGGAATCTTATTCGATATACCCAGAGCGAGATAGCAACAGACCCTATCGCCAAGTTGTCAGTACCCAAATTGCGCGAGATTGCCCAATCGCTGAACGTACCACGGCAAGTGATTACTGCTTTCCGTGAAAGAACTGTAATTGTCACTTCCGTGCCTATGAAATTTCTCGTTCAGTTTGCCAGCTTGGTAGATATCAGCATTCAAGAATTTCTCAATGCCCTTGCTCTACCACCGCAGTCACTAGCTCGGAATTATAAGGCCGACGTTAAACCTACCAAGGCTATTCAGGTGACATTTGAGCAGCTTTTGCGTGACGCTGGGATGTCGGATGAAAAAATCGAGTTACTACTATTGAATAACGATCTAGATGGACGCAATTGAGATTGGCCGAAAAAGGGCAGAAGCCCTGCATATTCAGGCTGTCGCCATCGGAGATGATCCCTGGAACCCATTTGCATTCGCACTAGCTGAGGTAAAACGCCGCGATCTGGATGCGGAGGCTACAAACAAAGGCGCGGTAGGCCTCAACGGTGGCCGGGCGACTTATATTCGTGATGATGGCCTCATATTATATGAGCGCGACGGCTCCAAGTTTGACAAGGCATTTCTCATCGCTCATGAGATCGGTCACATTGAACTGGGCGATGACGTTGAAGATGCTAAAGACACCAAGCCATACTACATTGATCCAACCCGAGTGGCGGAGGCTTCGCCTGTGGGTATGGACCGTGTGGTCGACTACGGAAGGCGGCAACGCCGAGAGATACAGATGGATCTTTTTGCGCGTGAGTTCTTGTTGCCAAGGCCCGTTGTTCGCAAGTTACACCTTGATGATGGCATGACTGCTTCCGATATCGCCATTAAATTAGGTGCCCCGTTCGAAGTAGTGGCCCAGCAACTTCTGGATGCTTTGCTGTTGCCACCCATCGCTGTTCCCCTAGAGACATATGAAGAACTTCCTCTCAACAAGTTGCAGGCGGTCGCTGCAAGTCACAGAGGTGTTCCATACTTGCTGGAGGCGGGACCGGGGACCGGAAAGACACAAACCTTAATTGCTCGTATTAAAAGTCTGTTGGCGGATAAGGTCGATCCGCGCCGCATTCTGGTCCTTACGTTTTCAAATAAGGCGGCGGGTGAAATCGCTGAGCGGATCGCTCGCGTCGATAAGGATGCCGCAGCCGCTATGTGGACAGGTACTTTTCATGCGTTTGGCTTGGACATTATCCGGCGGTTCCACACTGAATTGAATCTTCCAGCGAACCCTCGCATGCTTGATCGAACAGAAGCTGTCGAATTGTTGGAGAACGAGTTTCCAAGGTTAGGTCTGAAGCACTACCAGAACATTTACGATCCCACCAATATTATTGCCGATATCCTTTCAGCCATCTCGCGCGCCAAAGATGAAGTGATTGATGCCAAGGCTTATTACAAGCTTGCCGAGTCCATGCAGGCGTTGGCTTCAAGTGACGACGAAAATGTGGCGGCAGAAAAATCGTTAGAAATCGCCAAGGTCTATCTGGAATATGAGCGTTTGAAACGCCAAGTGCAATCAGTCGACTTTGGAGACTTGGTCTACCTACCGGTTCAATTACTTGAGGAAAATGCTGAGGTGAGAGCTATCCTTCGTAGCACCTACGAGCATGTGTTGGTTGACGAATATCAGGATGTAAATCGAAGCAGTGTCAGGCTGCTTTCGGCTCTATGTGGTGAGGGCAGAAATCTCTGGGTGGTCGGGGATGCGAAGCAGTCGATTTACCGCTTCCGTGGTGCCTCCTCCTTCAACATGGATCAGTTTGGTATCGAGGACTTTGCCAGCGGTATACGGGGCCAGTTGAAGACGAATTACCGTTCTGTGAATGAGGTCGTGACCGCGTTTTCCAATTTTGCGATCGGCATGGCTGTTGGCAACGCAGCAAGCGGGCTGGAGTCCAACCGGGGAAATGGTGGTTACGCTCCTGAGCTGCGTCGGGTAGACCAAGGTGATGAACAGATAGTGGCTATTGCGGACGCTGTGTCAGAAATGCGGGCAGTAGGGTTTCGCTACCGTGATCAGGCGGTTCTTTGCACCGGTAACGAAAAGCTTTCCGAGTTCGGGCAGAAACTCGAACAGCTCAACGTACCAGTGCTATTTTTGGGTAGTCTATTCGAACGTTCCGAAGTGAAGGACCTTCTGGCTCTGGTATCGTTACTGGTAGATCGTCGAGCAATGGGATTACTGAGAACTGCCTGCCTTCCCGAATTTTCGATGTCTTTGGATGACGTCACAGTTGTGATCGATCATCTCAAAGATAACAACCTTGATGTGGGAAGTTGGCGATCAAAAGAAATATTAATTGATGGTTTATCTGCTGAGGGATGGTCAGCGCTGAATAATCTGATAGCCGCAATGGAGGGCTTTAACGAGGATGCTCAACCTTGGACGGTCATAACCACGGTACTGTTGGATCGAACACGTATAGCAGCTAATTTGGGACAATCGACCGAAATCTCTAAACGTGCACAAGGTGTTGCAATTTGGCAGTTGTTGAACTTCCTCAGGGTACAGTCTACTGGAAAGGGGTTGCCCATTTCGCGATTGCTTGATCGTGTCCGGCGTCTGGTCCGACTCGGTGATGACCGGGACTTGCGGCAATTGCCCACAGCGGCACAAAGTATCGACGCAGTACGGTTAATGACAATCCATGGGGCCAAGGGGCTCGAATTTCCAGTCGTGCACTTGCCCGGCATGAACGTCAACTCGCTACCTCGTGCGGCTCAGACTCCCTCTTGTTTACCGCCGACTGGCATGGTCGACGGGGCAACAGGCGACGCAAAAGAGTTACACCGACGAGAGCATGAGAAGGAGCAAGAGTGTCTTTTCTATGTCGCGCTATCTCGCGCTAAAGACCGGCTTTTAATGTATGCTGCCACTCGAAACACCATTGGTAGCCGCAGGGCATTGTCTAATTATGTTAATCGGATGGGTGCCGGACTCAAGATAAATAGCGTTACGCCTTCGCAGGCCGTGCCTGAGGCTCCTGAAGACGCTACGATTAACTTAATGGTTGACGGAGGTCTCTGTTTTAATGCTCATGAGATATCGCTTTACCAGTCCTGCGAGCGACGCTTCTTCTATACACACGTCATGCAAGTGGGGGGCAAACGTACACAGACGCCGTTCATGCGGATGCATGATGCTGTGCGTACTGTATATCAAACCATAGTTCAAGGTGGCGGCAACCCAACCGTCGAATTTTTAGACGAGCATTTGAAGAGTGCATTCAGATCATCGGGCCTGGCAGAACATGGTTATGTGGACGACTACCTTGCGCTGGCTAAGAACATGATGAGCTTTTTTGCTTCGATTCGAGAAGGGTATAAAGCCGAGTCTCCGGTTAGCTTGAGCCTGGCGTTCGGAAAGGAAAAGATCCTGGTTCGCCCCGACGACATGTTGGTAGACCCAGATGGGCGCCGCAAGTTTCGGCGTGTGCAAACAGGCCATAAAAGGGCCAACGACTTGAAAGAAATTGGTGCGGCAACATTCTTGTTAGCAGCGCGGAATGCTTTTCCCGATGCCATTGTGGAATTTGCATACTTATCGGATGGAGAAATCCATCCGGTCACCTTTACGCCTAAGCAACTTACTGATGGGAAGGGCAAATTGGCGGCGTCACTTGACGCTGTGCGCTCTGGCGTGTTTCGTGCGAATCCATCGAGCCGGGTGTGCCCCTCATGTCCTGCTTTTTTTATTTGTGGTCCCACTCCATTAGGGACTCTTCGCAAAAAATTCTAAAAAAATTTACCGGTTTGCTTCCGCCACACCGATGACAAGGTAGAGCTAGACATTGTGTCTGGCCAAACTACATAGGTGTTTAGTAAATGAATACAGAAATAAATCGTAATATTGATGACGTTGGCGAGGCCATTCGTGAGGGCCGTGGCTTACGCCCTGCTCAGGCTTACCGTATCCAGTTTGCACAAGATAATCTGAATTTCCATGCTATCGAGGTCAGCGACCCTGTGCCATTGGGCCGTCAGATTTTAGTCGCTGCAGGACTTAATGTGCATGAGGACTACAGCTTATTCGCCATTCTGGAAACGGGTGATTTCGAGGATGTGCGTCTTGATGAACCCTTCGATCTGCGTGGACACGGTTCCGAACGATTCGTAGCCTTCCAAACTGATCGTGAGTTCAAGCTGACAGTCAACGACAGTCAGATTGCTTGGGGCAAACCGGCAGTTTCTGGTGCTGCACTATATGCGTTAGCGAAACCTGGCGATAACGAGGCTGTTTTCCAGGTCGTTAGCGGCCAGGAAGACCGCCAGATTGAGATGGGCGAAATTATAGATCTCGCATTACCCGGTGTTGAGCACTTCGTGACCGCACCTAAGCGTAAGCTTAAGATCAAGATAGTGGTCAACGGACACGAAACCGAAGTCGAGGATCGCCAGGTAACCTTCGAGCAATTGGTGGTGCTCGCATATCCAGGTGAGGCCCCTGCACCAAATATCAAGTATTCAATTACTTACCGCAAGGTGGCATCCACACCACACAGTGGTGAGCTAGCAGCAGGTGGTTTTGTCGAAGTTAAAAACGGGAGCATATTCAATGTCGGTCGCACTATTCAATCTTAATCAAGATCTCAAGCGCTTGCGCGAGGATGGGTACTTCTTACAAATCAAGGGAGGAAGCTTGGTTATGCGTGAAGTACCGTACGTTAATTCCCAGAAGGAAGTGAAGATGGGTACGATTATCTCCAGTCTTTGCTTGTCCGGGAACATAACCCAGAAGCCGGAACCGCACACGGTTCTTTTCGAAGGCGAGTTCCCCTGTAACGCCGACGGAACTCCCATTCAGGGCATTATAGCGGGAACGATGCCACCAAACCCAGGGCAAAACTCCCAGTACACGCTTTCCAGCAAGCCTGGTCCGATGGAAGGCTATCAGGACTATTACCAAAAAATGGCGACTTACGCGACAATTATATCTGGTCCAGCAGCAGTGCTCAAACCAGGCACCACTCCGCGAGTGTTCAGGGAACCGGATCCGGAAGATGACAGTGTTTTCAATTACGTGGAAACAGCATCAGACCGAATAGGCATTGGGGCGTTGACTGCTCGATTGGAAAAAGAACATGTGGCGATTGTCGGTGTGGGGGGCACGGGGTCCTATGTGTTGGATCAAGTGGCGAAGACTCCCGTGCGCGAAATACATCTCATCGACAGCGACGATTTCTTACAACACAATGCTTTCCGCGCACCTGGCGCACCGTCAATTGACACGCTTCGCGATGTGCCGAAGAAGGTAGACTACTTCGCCGACATTTACTCGAAGATGCATCGCCACATAATGCCGCATGCGGAGCAAATCAACGCGAACACCGTCCATCTGCTGGAGGGTGTTACTTTCGCCTTTCTCTGTATGGATGCAGGTGAGCCAAAACTGCAGGCGGTACAGAAACTGGAACAACTGGGACTGCCATTTATTGACGTGGGGATGGGGCTTGAACTCGTCAATGGTTCGCTGGGTGGTATCCTACGAGTGACTGCCAGCACTCAGGACAAGCGTGAGCATGTCCGAGAGCGTGTTTCGTTTGAAGGTGAAGGTGATAATAACGTGTACGCATCTAACATCCAAGTCGCCGACTTAAATATGTTAAACGCGGCGCTGGCTGTTATTAAGTGGAAAAAAATTCGTGGTTTCTACCGTGACTTGGAGAAAGAGCTCCACTGCTCATACACGACTGACGGTAACATGCTGTTGAACGGGGATTTGGCATGATGCGGCATACACAGCTTGAGCCTCGCTTCGTGAAGGGAGTTCCGCGGGAGTTGGAGCCAGGTCTTCTCTACGTGTCGATGGAGTACGGCACCGTAGTTCATAGTTGCTGCTGCGGCTGTGGTCACGAGGTGGTGACGCCGTTGACCCCCACCGATTGGTGGCTTACATTCGACGGCGAGTCTATTTCACTCTGGCCTTCGGTCGGCAACTGGAATCTGCCCTGCCGGTCGCACTATGTAATCAAAGGTAACCGAGTGATTGAGGCTGGCCCATTGGATAAGGCTAAGATCGAAGCAGAGCAGAAAAGGGATAAGGCGACCAAGGCGAAGTTCTATGCCCATGCTGAGTCGTTTCCACTTGGGAAAGGTAACCAAACTGATTCCCCGGTGGTGGTTCCAACAAAAGACGTGCAGAAAGGGTTTTGGGCAAGGCTGTGGAGGAGGTTCAGCTAGTTCATCGTCGTGGACGAACTCGCAACAGACAGGACATCATGGGTTACGTCCAGAGTTATCCTCCCATTAAGTGGGAGGATAACCTTCAATCCGCTTTGTTGAATAACCGCCATATAAACCATCCCTAAACTTTGCATTAATTTAGATCAGGAGCAAGATTTGATGTGCGGACGATTCAACTTAACGGCTTCGCCGGCGATTATTGTCGAACATTTTCAATTACACCGCCTACCGAATTACCAAGCAAGCTACAACATCGCTCCGGCACAAAAGATCTTGAATATCGTCGAACTGGAAGACAAATCCCGTAAGACAGTGAATCTGTTTTGGGGCTTAGTGCCTTCCTGGTCTAAAGACAGCAAAAACAGCTCGCATTTGATTAACGCCCGTGCTGAAACCGTTCGAGAAAAGCCGTCGTTTCGTTCAGCTTTCCGTCTTCGGCGATCCCTGATTCCGGCCTGCGGATTTTTTGAGTGGAAAAAAATGGACACAGGTAAAAAACCCTTCCACATTCATCGGCATGACCATCAGCTGTTTGCCTTTGCCGGGCTTTGGGAACAGTGGCAGCATGATCAAGAAACCTTGTGTTCCTGCACCATCATCACCACGGCGGCCAGCGAAATCATGGCTCCGATCCACGAACGCATGCCCGTAATCATCACGCCAGAGAATTACAGGCAGTGGCTGGATAAATCGACCGATGAAAACGAAGCTTTTGATTTGCTCGTTAATCAGGCCTATGGATTGATGACCGCAATACCGGTTAGCGACTGGGTAAACAATCCACTGCATAATGATGAGCGATGCTTTCAACCCTTTTAGCCACATCCAGGCTTGTATCATAATGATACAGATTTTCCCTCTTACGATGCGGGGGTGGCATTGGTAATAAGCAGTTTGCTCACAAACTCATCCAGCGCTTTCATTTGATCATCACTGATAGCACTGCAAGCCAATGTTAAGGTAATATTTTTCCCGTTATTTTTCAGCTTTCCAACGGCATTTCCCTTTTGATTGTGAAATAGTTTGGATTCCGGTCGCTCGGCACCGCTAATGGACTGTTTCGATTTGTTGACCACGCCATATTGTTCGATCGCTTTAATGAGATGGATTTGCGGTAAATCACCAGACTCAATTCGTTCCAAAGCAGACAAAGTAGCTTGATGATATTTTTTGGGTGACTCTTTATCAAACAACTTTTTAAGTCCCTCAGCTGAGGTTCTGTTGATCAGCCAAGGTTTTTGATTGAGGATTTCCTGTAGCCAATCGGGCAATTCCATAAAGGCCAGGTAACGATAAAGTTCCGCTCGGGTTTTGTTGAGATATCTAGCCAGTTCAGACTTGCTGGCAAATGACTCTTTGACATTATAAATGGCGATTGCGACTTCGTAATCGTACAAATCCTCACGATCCAGGTTTTCAGCAACGGCGAGCAAAGCCATTTCAACATTATCGACACATTTGATGATCGCATTGATATGGGTTTTATTGAGAAATTGGTAGGCTCGCAACCGCCTTTCACCGGCAATGATTTGAAAACGATTCTCGTGCTTCCTGACGATGATCGGTTCAATCAATCCATTGTCTGAAATTGATTCGGCCAGCTTTACAATTTTTTCATGGTCAAAGTCCTTCCTGGGCTGCCAGGGATTCGGATCGATCATGTCCATGGCAATTTGCTGATTTTCTCCTTCATTGTTAAACAGTGAAAACCTTGGTTCTGCCGATTGGTGGGCATCAAGATTGTTTGCGGCAAGCGATTTTAACAAGTCCTTGGGGGATGGCTTTTTACTGGCTTCGTTCATTCAAATTCCTTATATCACTCGGTCAAATTAGGACAGGTGTATCAAAATGATGCACCGAGCATTACGCCTCACTGACCACTCCGGTATTAAGCCCTAGCGTTTGAATGACGTACTCGGCTAACTGATCAAAATCTTTTGCGACTTTGCCATCCTTTTCCAATTTTCTGACTGGCACTCTGGCTATTGAGGCGTCACCCACTTTTGCGCCCGAACGGATGATCACCGGCAATACGTTGCCTATTTTTTCTTGTACCGTTTCCAGTATCGCCTTGCAGGTCCGCCGGCGTTCATCATGCCGCGAAATTAATACCCCTAAATTTGCCATGTCTGGATTAATCGTTTCTTTGATTCTTTCAATAAAATTGCGCAAATCAGACACGCCGTATAAAGGATACTGGCTGCAAGTTTCTATGGGAATAATGTAATGCGTACAGGCCGCCAAGGCGTTTCCGGTCAACAATCGCAAGGAAGGCGGCGTGTCAATGATGATAATGTCGTAGGCTTTACGGAGTAACGCCATCCTGCGACTCATTTCTTCATAAGGCCTTGGCGAGTAGTTTCTGAGAGATTCTTCAACCGATTGATCGAGTTCCAACGACCCCGGAATTAGATTGACGTTTTCAAAACCGGGATTGGTATTGGTTAATATTGATTCGGCTACTTCCTGCATATCGCCACGGAATAATAGCGTAGCGTTTTTGCCGATCACGGACGGATGGTCCGAACCAATGTGAGAGCTGGCATTGGCTTGGGGATCGACATCTATCACCAGAACATTCAGGCCTTTGTATCCGAGTTCCGCGGCCAAATTAACGACACTCGTCGATTTGCCCACACCGCCTTTATTGTTGGCTATAACCAATACCGGCGCCAATTTTTCGTTTGGATTATTGTTCATTTCTGATTCCATCATTAGGTTAAAGGATTCCAATCGGCACCTGTATCAAAATGATGCAATTTAGTCATACCGAATGTCAGTTTCATTCTCCACACAAAATAAAATATGCAAGCCCGAGTTTTGTATTTTTTGAGCGCCAAGAAAATTATTCTTGAACAGGTTTTTGGATTGAAATGGCCGATTTTCTATCACCACGAGAAGTACGCTTAGCTTGAATGTGTATCATAGTGATACACGCATATCTGATCGGCTTGGGTGTATCATTTTGATACAGCCGTTCCCATATTCACCATCGCCTTATAGCGTTCATCCCGATCTGTATGGACATAGATAGAGGTTGTGGCGATATTGGCGTGCCCCAAATTATCCCGAATGATAGCCAACGGCACCCCGTTAGCCACCGCATGACTCCCGTGGGTGTGCCTCAACCAATGGGTACTGGCCTTCAATAATCGTTCTGAATGAATTGGATTTGTCTCTACCATTTCATCTGCTGCTTCCTTAAAGAACGCCTTGAGCGCCTGGTATAAAGCCGATGCGCTGATGGCTTCTCTGGATTCACCGCGCAATTTGCCTATGATTGCCGTTTCAGCTGACGCAAACCCAACCGGACGTAAGCCTCTATCACGCAACTGGGCATTGATCTCATGCATGATCTCAGGCGATATTGGCACTTCCCGATACTTTTGACGTTTACCGATGACATCCAGCCACCATTGTTCGCCGGTCATCGCGCTAACCAGTCGCAAATCGCCGGTTTTGGCATTGACCATTTCATGTAGGCGTAAGCCGGTGTGGTAAGCGAAGCTCATCACAAAGCGTATCCGCCGATACGATGCGCGTTGGCCGTCTGTCAAGAATTCATTGTTGATTTGCTTGAGGGCGAAACCGTTGATATGTTCCCAAAGGTGGCTAGACAACGCTCTATCGGTTCCCTGGCTTTTCCTGGAAAACGCTTGCGTACTCAAGCCCGCAAAGGGATTACTATCCAAATAGCGCTGACCCACCAGCCATTCACATAGTGCGCCTAAAATCACCTCGGCCTGCCTAACACTGGCTGGTTTCAATGGCCCTTTGAACGGCCGCCAATCGGCAGACCAACGTTGCGCGGGTTTTCCTATCCAGCGTTCGGCTGGCAGCGGATCGGAAAGAAAGCGTCGATAGTTTGCGCAATCGGGTGTGGTCAATGAGGATAAGGGCTTTCCGATTTCCAACACGGACCACAACAAAAACCGTTCAGCCTCTTTGCGATAAGCCCTATGGGTAGACGAACCTGGTTCCCACATCGACAACCAAGCCAACAACGCTTCATAATCATTCCGGGCATCGATTCGGCAACGGCTAAGATCGGCGCGATTGCTGCCTGCCTCTCCGCTTAAATGGCTCGGTGGCGCGAACCGTTCCAGAGGGACAATACTGTTGGAGGATAATGAGATTTCCAGTACCATCGGTAGTGCTTGTAAATTTAGCACTATCCCCAAATTGTTTTTGTGGCTATCGAAAAAGCCCTGGATCGTTTCGGCCGATTGCTGGCCACATTTTGGAATGCTATTCCACCAACTGCCGCCCCTGGCATTGATGTAATCGGCTAGCTCTTGTAAGCGTTTTATTTTTAAACCGGCAAGCTTTGCGACAACACCTGAAGGCAACCACAACGCATAAAGATCATTGGGTTGCGGTATGGGGTCGGATTGGGCTTGCAGAGTTTTGACGGATTCAAGGGCTTTTTTTATCCAGTCCTGACTATATTCCCGATCATTTGCCCAAATTCCGGCATGGTTATCCAGGCCTAGCCTTTGAGCCTTAAGCGACAGCTGATCACGAATTTGCCGGATAACACGCATAACCTCGGTTTTATCGGCGTCATCGAGATAAATCTCTCCCAAAACATCCCAGCCTACCCCTTGAATCCAGCCTCGAATCAAGGCGCTTTGAGTGAGATCCATCAAGAGGCGTCCGAAGATTGTTGAACATGATCATCCGGCCGTCTCTGACGTTTGACCAGGGATTTTAATTTCTCGGCGGTTTGCTTTTCCTTTTGCAATTCATCTTCTTTCGCGATCAGCGATAATCTGGCCCGTTCTAAGTCCGCTTCAAGTTGGGTTTGCCGTTCCAGACTATCCCCCACCTTGTTCATGATCTGGGTCAATCGTGAGGTTAAGGACTCCTGGCTCATTCTCGACAACTCCAGCGCGCGCTCTTTGTCTGCAAGAGCCTTAACGAACTGGACGTTCAACAGTTCTTTTTCTTCCGAAATTCGCTTCAAATGCCAGAGGTGATCCTTTTCGAATTTTGCCTCCCAATCTTGCGCCTGTTTTTCACTGGCAGTGCGTGCTTCCACCAAAGCGCCTTCGCTCCGAGCTAGGGATTGCCGGGTTTCGTGCAAAGCGGTTTCCGTTTGATTTAAACGCAACGCGGATTCTTCCAGTCGGCTGGAAAACTCTTGGAGCAATTGGGTTTGAGCAGCGATTTCAGCGGTGAATCGCTGTTTTTCATCGCCCCAGGCGCTTTCCTGGGTTTTTAACAGCTTCTCCAGTTCGGAGACCTGAGTTTGCCGTTCAACATCCCGCTGCTCAAGATCTGCTTTGCTTTTCTCAAAGGATTTTGCCGCCTCGTTTAACGCCAATATCCATAAGGATTCTGCAGCATCCGCTAGTTGGGTTGGCATTTTGGGGTTCAGCAGCTTTTTCTGATGCTTATCCACAAAATGCAGCGTCCAATCTTTGATGGCTTTGGTAATAGTAGCCGGGCTATTGACACCAATCCGCGCCCGGATGGCGTCTATGGTTGGAAACTTACCGTCTTCGAACAAGACCTGATCGCAGCACTCGTAAGCCAAAGTATAGGTGTCCCTGCCTTTCATTCAGCCGCTTCCCTGCGCAAATACGTCATTAAATCTAGATTTAACTGTAAGACTTTTTTCGCGCGGGTGACCGCGACATAAAGAATGTTGAGATCTTCATTGATCTTTTTGAGGGTTTCAAGTCTGTCGATTTCGTTCAATTTGCTTAAATCTGGAATCTCGCAGAGTTCGATAAAATCGTTATCGATCTGCACATGGGGCCACTCCAGGCCTTTGGCTTTATGGCAAGTCGATAAAACTAAATTCGCACACTTCATATCCATTGCGGCGCCGACTCTTTGAGTGATGTTGTCGATGATGACAGGTATGCAATCTTTGTATTCTTCGACAATGCGGCAGCGCGGTTTGATCTCAACGTCTTCCACATCCTCCGCATAGGTTTTAAGCTCCGCAAAATCGGTGAAGGTTCGGATGAATGGGTCGCGTATCCGCTCAAAAGAGCGTTTCCATAAATAATAGATATCCAGGATCTGATCGAAGCGGTAACCCTCGCTACCGCCCACATGCCACCAACTCAAGTTATCATGCATGGCGTAGGCGGTTTGTGAAAATACGTCGGCATTGGTTCGGCTGATGACCGTCCGCTTTTCGCCATCCGGAATAGCGCCAATTCTGTCACCCGGCAATAGGCCTTGAACTTTTAAGGCATGGCCTTTGATTGACATAATTGCATTGGCAACAGACGCAACGTTTGGACCAAAACGAAACGAGCCAGTTAAATTGAACGCAACCCCGCCTTGTCTGATAGCAAAACCCAACGCGTTTTTGGCGCCTCGCCAGGCAAAAATGGCTTGACCGTCATCACCCACCAGAACTTTGCTAGCTTTCTGCCGAAAAACAATCGACAAACTGACCGGGTTCATATCCTGAGCTTCATCCACCATGATGACATCGTATTCAGATAGCACCGGCTCGGACAGTTGGTATAGTTTCAAGTAGCCATCGTGCAACATACCAACGCGAGGATTTTCGGGATCGGTCATCATTTCCCACAAGTGTTTTGCCTGGGCAACTACAATCTCGTTGATCTTACTCCCGCTCAAATCGCCGAACATCTTCCGGAGCTTCGAAGTATTCTCGCCAACGTGCTTGCCCAAAATTTCTTTATCCGTGCTGTACAGAAATTTTTGCAACGTATCGATTACTATGCTGGAGACCACCAAATCATTATTTCGATTGCCGGTATATTCGGGTTCAGTTTGCAGCTCCCTCCCCAGAACCAACGCCTTTTCGATTTCGTAAGGCTTGATGCCTTTAACTAATTTATGCCGGTACTGCGCTCCCGTGTGCCGATATGCCAGTGCATGGGAGGTAAGCGGCTTGACCAAGGTGCCGCGGAATTTATGTTCAGCCTCGGTTTGCACGGATTTAGTCAACACCAAATACAATATGCGTTTGGTTCTGCGGTATTTTGCGAATTCGATTAATGTGCTGGTTTTTCCGGCGCCGGCCACGGCGCGTACCACCACAAGTGGCGCATCGGTTTCGATAATTCGTCGTTGTTCCAAGGTTGCCTGCATGTCTAATCCTTAATTGCTTTTTTAGGAATTTCTCACAGGTTTTCAAAAATGCAACAGGTGAAGATGTCTGTCACTTGATAGGGAGACAAGGCAAATTGATTCAGCCAATTTCAAAAAACGCATCGCCAATTTCACTCAACTTTCCAGTATCCATAGCCAACCCGGCATTTGATCCGGCATCCGATTTTGAACCTGACTTTTTTCTGACCAAAACCGGCGTTTTAACATTATCATTTCCTGGTTTTAGTGATAGCCTTTCGGCATTCTGTTTCCGTTCCGGTGGTTCTATAGGCGATTGACCACGCAATGCATCGGTTGCCAATATTCGCAAATAAGTGGCGCGCCGTCTTGGGCCTATTTTGTTTAAATACTCAAACAATTCGGTATCATCAAATTCATCCACTGAAAAGTTAATAACTATTTTGGCCATGCCATAACCTTCAAATATCAAAATACAGTTTTACTTATTCTTTATCATTTATTGACGTGAGGTCATGCGCTGGAAACCTGTAATATAAAAACCCATGACATTCGCATAAAGGCTGTTTTCCGGAACGGTGATATCGCGATGATTTAAAACCTCCTGAGCCGTTTCTTTGTAAATTGGGGCGCCGCCACCGACCATCACAATGAGGTCGATATCATCCAGACTGCCAACGCTGCTCAGCACCGATTGCATGATGTTGCGAATATGCGAATTGATTTTGGGCGCCAAATGCGAAAAATCGTAATCCTGTCCGTTCAAGCGGGTCTTGAATCCGTTTTGAATCCCTGCATCAATCAGATTGATATCCGAAAAGGCTGTTTGCCTATCCTCTGAAATCAAATGTTTCAGCCTATCCAGAATCATAGACATGCCGCCCGGTACGCTGCCGCAACGCTCTTCCTGCATTTTCAATCCCCGGCATACCAGCCAATCGACGGTAAAATAACCAATATCGATGGTTAAGCTTTTGATCGCTTTCAATGCGCCGATTTGATTGGTCCCCATGAAATAGTTGACAAACCCGCCCATGGGCTGGGGAATCACCAAGACTTCCTGCACATGAATCGGATCAGCCTTGGGAAACGCGTGTACGCCGCGCAATTTGTCGGCCATCCTTGTTTTATGGTGCGCGTAATCATTCACGGGCAAGCCTGTCACCAACAAATCGACGTTTGCTTTACCCAGATAATGCAGAGCGCCACGTAGTAACGCCAGGTGCTGCGGGGTTTCCACATAGTTTTTAGCCAGATTCCGGTTTCGATCCTCGTGCGCCGACAGCGTATCAATGGCGTCCGGTCCCACTCTAAAGGTGTCATCGCCGGAGAAGACCGTGATCAACTCCCGATTCGAGAGGTCAATGGCCCCGCGATCCGCTACGCCGACCTGCAGTGTGGCGATAGAAGGGAAGTGGCCAGTTTTTAATGTTCCATTACTCGCAGCGCAAAATTTGGTATTCCCATACCCGACGTCAATGGCTACAACTTCGTTCATACCTCAAAACTCCTCAAAAACCTTTAAAACCCGTGATTGATCGTCTTAGACCTGCCTGTGACGGCCAAACGATGGTCAGTCAACGCCTTACACATGCCTTTGACGGTCATTGGCACTTCATTGACGTTCAGAGACCGGTCTAGGACGTTTGTTGACCAGTCAATGACGTTAATTCCACCATCAGTGACCGCCATTGGCCTGTCAACATGATTTCATAACCTCCAAAAATCCATCCTGCCGAAAGGCCGCGAAAAATTGCTTCTTTTGAAATGCTTTTGAGCTTGACTCCCATTACCTATTTGTGAAATTCTATAAATTCATTGATGGGTTTTTTACACTCAGGATTGATCTGACCCGATAAGACGTGCCGACGGCCGCACGTAAAACCTGCTATGTCTCCCTCGGATCGCCGCTTTGTGCGGTGGAATGGATTTCCCCGTGGTTTAATGCCAATATCTTGAAACAGCCAGTCTGTTTCAAACCAGCAATGATCAGTTCGCCTGATCGTTAGCGCCTTTGTGCGCTCTCTAAATACCAATCAACTTCTAAACCAGATCCACTGAACGCCAGTGATCGCCGTCTAATCGCCCGTTGCGAATTTTTTTAAAACTCAATCCAGACAGAGACGTTCTAAGTCTCAGTCACCCTAACCCAAGTCAATCAACACCTTAACGGCCATTTCTGTCTTCGAAAACCGGGGCAAAACGGGTCATTTTTATCACCACACCGGATTCCGCCTAAGAAATCGTGAGTCTCCTGCATCGTATTAGGATGCTGCGAGCGAGTGACACCCACACGATTAAGCCGAATCCTCTTCAGATCCCGACCGCGCATCGGGAACCCAAATCGCGCAAGGAGAAAAAACCACACTACACAAATCCGCCTGGTATTCAGACCAGCGCATACCTTTCACCGTCGTGAGTTTGTGTCCGTTGTAGTTGAGGTTTTTTGGAGCCAGGATTTACCTCGCTCACGGCGAAAGAATTTTTTCTCGGACAGACCTGGCTCCACCCCAAAGTTGCTGCAATGACGGCGACTTTGGCGTGGAGTCGCATTTAATTGTTTAGAACGTTGGAGACTTTATGCAGGAAATACTTAAAAACCGGAACTCAACCCATGTCCCGTAATTTCGGCATCGGTTCACGCGATATGGCGTTCGCCGGCCGAATGATCGTCGAACGCCGATTTCATGGTAGCGATCAGTCCAAGGCGGATATTGCACAACGCTGGGGATTTTTCTCAAAATTCGCGGCAGAACGGGGTGTAAAAAAAATGGAGAACGTCACCACGGAATTGGTGATCCAATACGGACAATCGCTGCAATGCGAATTGGACGCCGGTGAGCGTAAAACCTCATCGGCCCCAAAGAATTATGTCAGCGCGGTCAATACTGTGATGCGCCTGGCGACCGATCATCAATGGGCTCCAGTCAGGCCTGGAAAAGATTGCGGGATTCAACCCAGAAAATATCTGCCGACCGAAACTAAGGCCATGCCGGAAGCGACTCACCAAACCGCTCAACGCGTCATTGGCGAGCGAATAGCAGCGATGATGGCATTACAAAGAGCCTTTGGTCTGCGTTTTAAAGAATCCTGTCTGTTAAATCCGAAGCTCGCACTACGCGAAGCGTTGAAACATGGCCGTATTACCCTAAAAGCCGGCACAAAAGGCGGAAAACGCCGCAGCATTCCCTGCCGTCCTTGTGGCATTGCTGCGCTTGAAAAGGCTATTTTGATACAAGACGGTAGATCGATGATTCCAAAGAGTATGCGCTACGCTGATTTCCGCAAAGAATGTTACCAGGCCGCAGCCCTTGCCGGAATTTCAGGCTTCCACTGCGAACGCCATTTTTACGCGCAATCCCGCTATACGGAAATCACTGGAGCACCTGCCCCTATCAATGCCGGATGGACGCGTCGAGAACGGATTTTGAATTTGGCGGCTTTGTTGAATATTGATGAAAACAAAGCCAAACAAATCGATCACGATGCCCGATTACAGATATCGCTTGAATTAGGGCACAAACGGCCAGGAATAACGCGTGTATACACTGGCTAAATCCGCAGAGAAATATTTTAGGGATTATGTGCGCGGCGGCGGCAAGGACAATCGAAAAAAACAGGTTGCGCGCATGATTGAATTCCTTGATTGGGCCGAATCAGTAGACAACGTTCGTGCGCTGCATGGGTTGGGCAAAAACCATGTCATAGGCTTTTGGAAATCCCATCGTGAGTTATCGGATGCCACAGCGTATAAATATTGGCTGGCCATTTCAAAACTCTGGGAATGGTTGGACAAGCATGAAGCACCACCAAAACCGTTTAAAGCCGATAAGCGGTTGTTACCAAAACCCGAACAGAATCCTGCGGGGAATTTCTTTCCAAATATAGGTTCGGCTATTAAGTTCACCAGAGAGTCGCAGTCGATGAGCTTGCTAAAGCTAGCGAATTTGACTGGCTGTGATTTGATGGCTATCGAAGAAATTGAAGCAGGAAATTTATTGAATGCCTCAACTTCAGACGTACAAAATCTTTTAGGAATTTTGGGTATTCAACTGTTTGTACCCCGTAACAAATGATGATTCTTTTCGGTTTTGCATTTGAGTTTAAATTTTTGTCGTTGTCTTTAATCTAATAAGTTCATGGCTTGCTTATTTTCAATCCAGCGCATGCTCTTTAAAATCTGTAAAAACTTTACAACGAATCAAAGCCCCCGCGAAAATTCATCCAACAGTTTTATGAAGTTGCGCTTCGCCTTGAATCGGATTCTCAAGCTTTCAACAAACTTGGCAAGTTCCTCTGTTTTATTCAAAGAACGAAAAATACCGCCAAGTTTTTCCAAATAACGCACACCTTCCTTGTAAGCCTGATTATTAGTTTCGTCCACAATAGTTGGGATAATTTTGCAATAGAGGCTGGCGGCATTATTGGTCTGGTGTTTTTCCAACTTTTCAGCTAAGGACAACATAGTACTTCGGTTACAATCACCCATCTGACTAAATTGCCAGGCTGTTTCAAGATCATTTTCCCAGATTGCAATCTCTATCCGTTGCGACCAATCGGGAGATGTAGGTTTTGGATGCCACCGAGTAATCGTATTGGCTTTCAAGACAACCGCAGTTTCAAGGCTTGAAATCGCCCGTTCGCGCAATGTTGTCCAATTACCAAGTTTTTTACCCAGGTCATGTAACTTGCAAAATTGACCTAATTCCGGTTTTTCCTCGAATTGCGCCCAGATCAGTTGTTCGGCCTCAGCTGTGCGTTCACACTTTATATATTCAGAGGCCAGAAAATCCCGAACACGATTATCTTGGCGGTCTGGAAATTCTTTGAGCCCCCTCTCTGCCCATTCCAGGGCTTGTTCAGTTTGACCAGCTTTCTGGAAAATCTCAGCAATAGTCAAATAGTGGTAAGGCATAGATAAATCACGAGACTTTATGGCGACCAGAGCGTTGATGTCGCCGGACATATTAGCCAATGTTTCCATGATTTTCGTAATGCGAAACCGTCTGCCATTATCAGGAGTGCGGTTTTTATCGTCCGCATTGACAGGCTTTATCTGCTCCCACTGTTTTTCCGCCAGAACACGATAATGAGCACACCCGTTTTCACCAAACACATCCTGGTATTTGTTCAAGCTGTCATAGAATGAATCAAAAGACATAATCATTTCGTAATGAAATAAGCGTTCAGCCAGTTCCAATGGCTCTGGTTTAGCCAATTTGCAGGCCTCAAGGTGCAGACTCTCCAATCTCCGAAGGACTTCGCCCACTTCACCATTGGAATCATCAACACTCTCCAATGACTTATCCAACCTAACAATAAAGTATTCAGCAAGGTCAACCAAGTCTACGGCGGACGTCGGCGACAAGAGTTCTTCCAGGGAATTGACGATTTCGTGTAAACCGGACGCGAAATCGCCGGCTTCTCTCCACCCGATGAAATCATCAATCCGAGCGGCATGATCAATGGCTTTGCGGAACGATGTCACGTCTTCCAAAACACCGCTTGCCCGTTCCGCTTTCAGATATAAGTTCCGAAACAGTATGTCATCCCGTTGTATCTGGTTTATTAACTGTTCAACCAGAAACTCTACTGATTGTTTCCGCAAAAAATCCCGGATTAATACTTCAGGTTCAGGTTGATAGCGACTAATTTTGTTTAGCTTGGATAATTTTTCAGACATTTGACGTTGTTATGGCATCGGACAGCGCAGTTCGTGTATCTGCAATCAATTCTTATTGTAAGTCCCATTTGATCGCTATTCCAATACTCAGTCTGTGACCAGAGCCTAGGGAAGCTTATAGACTTTAGCAATTTGCATAATTACCATGCTATTATCATTCGAAAATGTTGTATATCCATTTGACTTGCGCTTAATTGTTTCAGCATGAATTACGTGAACTTGACGGTAAAAGAAATTCGAAAAATCAATCTTAGCAACTTGATCAGACAATCCGGCCTAAGTAAAACCAAGTTTGCCGATAGGATTGATACTGCACCGTCGTATATCAGCCAAATTTTGGGTTCACGGTCTAAACGTGAAATTGGGGACGCGTTTGCTCGTAAGATAGAACTATCCTTCCAAAAACCCAAAGGCTGGATGGATGGTATGCATGACGACGAGGCCAGCTATCAAGAAATTAGTTCGTGTTTAACGCCTCATGCCATCCCGGATTCCATTGGAGCCTTCGAAGCCTGGAATGATCTGACTCCCCATCGGAAAGTTGCAGAACTCGATGTAGCAATCCGTTTTCTCAAGGGTATTGAAGCTTCTGACGGTCATGGTGGAACTCGAATTTCAAAATATCATGACCAGAAATTGCGCCTTGCCAAATCTATACTGAACAGATCTGCGGTTGCAGAACAAAACGCTTTTTGCATCACAATTACCAGTAATAATATGGAACCCGTCTTGCCTAAAGGATCAGTACTTGTTATAGACTCCAGCCACACCTGTATTCAGGACGGAGACATCTATGTGATAGACCATTCTGGGTTATTACGGGTTTGCTGCTTGTATGAACTACCACTTGGTGAAGTTCGGCTACGGAGCTACAACAGCGCTGAATGGCCGGAAGAATTGTTCAATGCGAATGTAATTCGTATTTTAGGGCGGGTTTTCTGGTGGTCAGTGTTGCGATGATAAACCGGCTAGTTGGATTCAATGGAAAAGGGATTTAAAAATTGCCGTCCCCACAGCATTTTTTTATCGACTTCTCTTAGGTGCGCTTCATCGCAGACAGAATCCCAGTGGGTTTCGATCACTTTTTTTTGTTTTTCAAAAATGGCCAGAGCATCCTCTTCGGACAGGAAAAAGTGATGTGCAGTTTCAAGGCAAGTCTTGATTTGGCTAAGGTTGTTGTTCCCGGCAATCAGCATGGCTTGCGAGGCTTCGTTACCGGTACGGCCTTGCGGGCATATATCATAGGCTGGCGTTAGGCTAAATTCTTTCCCATTCCAAAAAGCGGCATGGTTACGGGCATGATCGTCTGTATTTCCGCAAAGAATGTTAAAAACCAACCTGGAAAATAGCTCTTTCAGGGTATTTTTAGGATCGCTGAAACGGTGGCGGATAATTTCCGCAAAGATTTCATAGCTGGCGTAACGCGCCATCATGTCATCCAGGCCAAACATTGTCAGCGCTGAAACCATCGCCTTACGTGTCCAGCCTTGCGGAACTTTTTCACGATCAAAACGTTCAATCAGCAACACGTCCTTGTTTGCCGCTGTCGCCAGCTTAACGTGGGCAACCCTTAGTCCGGCAAGCGCCGCCAGTCTCATTGCAATAAATTCAACTTTCACAACGCTGTATAGATCGGTACTCGAAGAAAATTTGGCCACATATTTTTTGTTTTCATCCTCTATCAAGGCTTTTGGCCGGGCACCGCCAATCGAACTGCCATGAAACAGTGCTTGATCCAACTCAGGCGTGAGCAGTAGGCCCTTTTCTACACGCTCGGCAGAGACAAGTAATTCCTCTAAGGTAACTTTAGAGGAAAAGCGCGGCACATATTCGCTAGCCGAACGCTGAAAATCCAGTGCGCCTATTCTATCCGAACCGGATTCCAACAGATAGGTCAGTTCGTCCAGTATCGTGGTATCTGTGTTTGAACCCTTCAACGCCAGCATTTTATTGATAATGACTCGCCGCCCCCAGGCATCAGGCGCGGCATCCCGAATACAGCCGGGTATAGACAGCCCGTCAATCAAGGGCAAAACGCCGGACTGTAGCGGCAGTTCCGGTTCATAAATGGCTATGGCCGGTATGGCGGTATCGTACACACGCTCAAGATAGCTTTTACCATAATTAAACAAGATATTGCCATTGTAGGCTTGCAGTTTTCCGGCCACCACTGGCTCGGTAATTCCTGGCAACCATATCCAGACAAACGCCTCCCGACTGATATCGTTAGAAGTCATCATCGACCTCTATGTTTTTTTCCAGGATGCGTTTTGGTAGCAAGGCGATCTTATCGCTAGTTTGCTCAAACTGTTTCGACAACGGCAGTTTATCAGGCTCAAACAGTTTGACGCCCACCAACACAGCAACCTCGAAAACCAAACCCATCGCACAGCTCATATCGCCGTTTTCAATCTTTTGCAAGGTGGCCCTGGAGATACCCGCGCGTTCAGCCAAATTTTGCTCCGACCAGTTGCGCTGTTTTCGGCCCAGCTTAATTTGCTTGCCAAGCAAAACGGAGGCATCTCGAGCATACTTTGAATAAGTTCGGATTTTTGACATTGAAGTTTTTCTAGTGATTGACCGCTATATTAGTCATATAGCCTGAATATGACCATTATTATAGTCACAATATTATTTCGATGTCATACAATCTTTATTTTGGTTTTTTTCATCGAACTGCACCACAAGGAAAACCGTCTACGTCCAAGTAAACTCAAGGAATCTATGCAACTTTCTTATCCCACGTCAGATCCGTTGGTTCATCAAGCACTCCAAGCCGATGGAAAACCTGCAACTGAAAATCTCTGGCACCCCAGCAAAGATGGTTTTGTTTCATGCCTTTTAGTCGAGGATGATGGTAAATTTGCGATGCCAAGGTTTAGCAACGCCGTCTGACTTTATCTGCTAGCACCGAGATTTACTCCTTGCCATCTATGTTTTTATTGAATGGGCAGGTACCATTACAGAGAAACCGCGTATATATGTAGTCCTTATCTAATTTCCTCCTGGATTTATTTCGTATGATTCTGGAATTCGGACTAATGGATGGCATGCAGTATCAGCGCGCAACCCTGTGCTTAAGAACAAAAATGCTTTTTTGGGCAGCGATTGATGTCTGGCCACCAGATTTGCACTATTAATTGCATCAATGGAAAGTACTTTAACTTTTTGATTTGGTAAACGTTTAAAATACGTTCCAAGATTCTTCATCTCGGTCGCATTGCTTAGTAAAGCCCGAATCTGTGATTTCTCCTGCTCTCCGATTTGTAAAGTTGTTCCAAATGTAGCGTCGTCTTTAATGTCCCTTCCGTGAATAATGTTTATCTCTATGTTTCTACCGAGAATATTGTTTAATTCATTACTTATTTTCTCCAATCCAGTGGATGTGTAGAGAACCGTACAAATATTAAGGGTGCTTAAGTGGTTTAGCTTATTTTTAAGTGAAGCTCTTTCGTTTTCATCAAGATAAAAATGATTTGCTGTGGTCGGAGATTCTCCGTCACCCAGATAGTATTTCATGGCTGAAAGAATCTGCGAACCAGATAATATATTTTCGACTACAACAGTTGCGACCTGAGAACCTTCCTCAATTTTAGAAGGATGAAATGAGTCCATTCTTCGCGATATAGTTGAATCTTTGATCAAGAGTCGATGAATGCCGCCCATATCCTCAAAGCGTTTTATTGTGAATAGATTTTGACCTTTTTGGTCTAGTAGCCAATTTACTTTTTTGAGAAAAGATTCAATTTCATCCTTGCAAATAACTACATGTGCAGCAAGTAATGTAACCATGCATTGATGATAACCAGATGGCAAAAATCCCAGCCACCTCTTTAGTTTTGTTTCAGCCTCCATATATGGAATAGCGCGATGTGTGGCTATGTTTGCAATTGCTCTACTGAAATGATTCAAAGATTCTTGCGTTGCAAGGTTAAATGCATTGGCTGTGAAGCTTTTAGTTGGCTTTCCGCCAAAGAGAAGCTTTAAGCGATCTGTAACCGAGCGATAAATTTTACTAATCGCACTAATAATGACCACAAGGTAATACTTACCATGAGCAAAGTAGCCGTAGACGTGTTCCCCTGAACGTACATAATTAGTGTACTGAATAGTAAAAGATTGTAGTTGCTCTGAGAAAGTGTGCACCAGCACTATATCCTCAAATTTGTAATCAGTACCATTGATAGTTACAACGTCATTAACGTGTGAGATATTTAGATTGATACGCTTAAAGTTTGATAGCTCGACATCCGGTGAACAATCAATATTAGAGACAATCACCCCAAGCTTGAGTCTATAATCCTCAACATCCTTGTCCAAATAAAATATCAGTGAAGGGAACGCGCCCTCGCGGATTCTACTCAGTGAATATTCAACCGTTCTTAGCATAAGATCTGGATTATCATCTAAAAAAAATGATGCTTCATCAATGCCATAGATAACCCTATCCACAATATCAACGTGAAACTTGTGATATTGACTGACGAATTTCTCTATTCTAATTTGATACTCGGAATCACTCTGACATTCATAAAGCGAGGAAGCAGCCATGATATCGAGTAAAAATAATTCATCTTCCTCGCAATTTATTTGGTTTAGCTGGTTTCTAATGTTGAATAGAAATTCGCGACGATCAATGTCTTGCTCAAGGTTTTTAATATATTTTTCATTTATATACTTAAAACTATCACTCTCTGAGTTAGATTGATCTGCACCAAAAAAACATGTGATAAAGTTCTTTTCCGTGTTTTCAAACACATCGACCAATTTATTTTGGTTCTCGTAAATCAAGTGTTGCGTAAAACTTAATTCATTGTGAATAGGCTCAATCGTGTCTCGATTCAGAACACGATCATGGGTAAATATATTGGGAAAGCGTTGCTTTTGCTGATACCTCTCCAATAACTGAGAAAGTAGTTCTAACTTTACCTTTGTTGGATTAGCTTCCAGTAGCTCCTTCAATGAAATTGAGCAAGTTGGTGTATAAGTAAAAACTATTTCACTATATCCCAAATGCTCATTGCTTGGTGAGAATGATGAATCGAAATCATCTAAGGGACGCCTAATTAAAATATCATTGCCTTTCTTTAAGATAATGACATCATTTTTTATCAGATTCACCTCAAACCATTGCCGGTTAGAAGGAGGGAAAAAAGTCACCCCATCTCTATTGAGTAGCCAATTATAAAATTTTGTTTTACCAGCTAGAGAGCTCAGTGCTGTATCCATTTCACCAATATTTACAGGCTGCAAATTTAGTGTAAATGAAACAAATAAGGCGCTGTGATATTTCTCAAATATTCTGCACTTATCCTCAAGACCCCTAATTATATTTCCATCAATTATTGAAGAAATAATTAGAAACGCCTTGGAGGGATCGACTTCGATATCATCAATTTTCTTGAGCCAATTTATTCCAGATTCACGACTAGTGGACTCTCCATATAAGTTGTATAAATTAATGCAATACATCCATATCGCTTTTAACAAGTCAACAGAGTCATACCTATTCGATACGGAAAATAGACAAGTAAGATAATGGAACTTATCAGACAGTGATTGAGTACACAATTCAGGTTTCTCGTTAGTTTTTAAAGTTCCACTTCTAAAATCGACCGATATCTTCGCAAAAAATGTTTGCGCAAGATTATTAAGATCTTTTTTGTTAATGGAATTACTGGCGCACAATGCATACATTGCAGCAGTAAACTCTGAAAGTGATTTAATGTTATTTAGTTCTGTATTTATATATTCAGCAATTGATTGCGTAACATGTAAGTTCTCTACATCTCCTGCTTTCGTTAAGCATTCAATGATAATTCTTGGAGTCAGTTGCTTTAAATCTAATTCTCGACCGTATGTAAGAGTTAGATATGCAAGATGCTCTTGAACCAATGGAGTAACAGTCAATTTATTAAAAATTAAACTAGCCAAAGATAATAGTGGTTCCTGGGTGAGTTCACTGTCCAACAAAAAGTCAAGGAACACCGCTGTTAGCACTTCAGACTGCAAAGGGCTAAATTTATCAACCTTCTCTAATATTATCCAGTTTTGTGTATTTTCAAAAATGAAGCTAAACAAATGCCTGAAAAGAGACCCTCGCCCTATTCCAGATAAAAGTATAGGCAAAACATTCGCGCGCTTCCATTCGTCGAAATTGACGACTCCGGCTAAATGCGAAAATATAAATGCCAAGTCATCGTTGCAGGTATGGGACTGAATTAATGACCAGAATTCATTAATAGCATTATTTTTTTCTGCATCTGTAGCATCGTTAAAGTTCTTTGAAACTGAATCAACGGCATATTTTGATTGTGAGCGGTATTCATTGAAATCTGGAGTAAAACTACCAATTTGCTTATATATAGTTTTTTCTGTGTTTAAGGATAAGCCAATATTTTCCAAGAATTGACTTGTCTCGTGCAGTAAATTTAATGCAGACTCTTCACTAGATGTAACGAAAAATATATCGTCGACATATCTCTGATAAAGTTGTATTTTTCCTGATGCAAGAAGTGCATCAAACTTTGAGTCTAAATTATCAAGATAAATCTCAGCTAAGAATCTTGCATATGCTGGCCCTTGGGGCAAACCTTTCGGCTCACTAGTAATATCCTTTGTGATTGCAAAAATAACATCCACATTAGAAATATAATCTTTTAGGATATCCTCTGATAGTTGGCTAAGTTTGGTATCAATTTTGGGATTCTCTCCTCCTAGTAACAAGCGTTTTAGGCTATCGTGAGGTATTTCGTCGTAAAATCTTTTAATATCCGTCTTGACAATAAAATAATTTTTATAATCTTTGTCAGAGATCAGTGTGCCAATATTACTAGTGAATTCGATCCATTTGTAGAGCCAAGGTTGAAATATATGCCCCTTCTGAAATCCCCTATTCAGCCTGTACCCATAAGAGTTATTACTCGGCTGTAAATCTAAAAAATAAAGGAGTTGCTTCAAAATTGCCGATGTAGTAACTCGTTCGGTCGCGCCTAGGGAAATAAGAATTCGGGTTTTACCTTCTTCTTCACGCATGTGCTTGTAAAACTGGGCGCCTTCTGGTCGTGCAATTAGTTTTTGCGCACCTTCATATAAATCTTTGGCATCTGAAGTTGATAATTCATTGATTACCATTCTTGACTGCACTTCATCGTTGGTAAAGAGGTAGTTTAATTCGGCAACTCTGGTGATCTCTATATCTTTAGGACAAAGTTTGAATGTCGCATCCTCATACCGCACATATTTTGGGATGCAGGCCGCCAACAATGCGTCGATCGAGAGTGACTCTGTAAATCGAATACCTATGGAATTCTCTATTTGCTCTTGGGAAGGAAATGTAAAGGATGACAGTTTGTTTATTGCCTTCCGCGTTTTTTCTCGATTATAGTTTTCTGTTTTCGAGAAAATTTGCTCCAACAACTTGAAATGAAAATCTGCCGATTTGCACTTCAAGTTACACATCATCCCAACCAACAGCTTTCTTTCGTCGTTCGTTAGTTTTTTTTCAACCCCGATTTTATTAGCCAACTTTTGGAGTGGCACATGTGCCTCCCAATGAGCAAACAGCTCCTCAATGGTAAATCCTGAAGGTTCTATTTCTATCGACTTTATTCTCGTTAAAAATAAGGGTTCATCATCATCAAGATGATTTAATGAAATATTTAACAGTAATTCAAGCTCACCTTTTGTGTTCGCCGAGTGCTTGCTCAGTAATTCGATACTTTCATTAATTAAAGCATCATCCAGTTGACTGGTTCGAAATTCATTTGAGTTGATTGCTGAAATATTCGGGATTAGTCGAGCGTAATATCCCGATTTTGAGTGGAGCGAAAGCGGGATTTTTACGCCGTTACCAATACCACTTGTTGGATTTGCTGTCTTTGGAAATAGGTCTAATGCCACAAGTTGATCGTCATATGTGGCGTCAAGCTGTTCAAGAATTGCTTGCTGAAATTCGAATCCTGCTCTGTAGTCGATGGCGTCCTTGAACGTAATCCAGATGTGAAATCCTCTATTTCCTGAGAACTCTAATAGATAAGGTATTTGCATTACATCCAATCCAAGGCAAAATTCAGCAGTGCAACGATTTAGTTCCTCTTTTGCTTTTTCGGTATCGCTATCTAAGTGAGACTTTAATATGTCAAAGTCAAAGCAGATCCATTTTACAGACGAGTCAATGTTCTTTTGAAGTATTGCTATTGATGACGCATCTTTCAGCATCTTCTCAAGGCATTTAACTGAAACGCTGCCAGATTTTTTTCTATAAGTACCGTCCCTTTGTTGCTCCAAATAAAAACCTTGATCCGTTGCAAACGTTTCTTTTAACAGTGTAGCGAGTTTATTAATCATCACAGCAAATCAGTTCCCAATTTTCCCAATACCAGTTCTTTATTCCAAACATCGCCACTTAAACCTTTGCAGACAAAGCATAGTAATTCAAATGCTAACTCTGGCTTGTTGTTATTCAATAACATGAAGCCACTAAATGCAAGAAGCTAAAACCGCTTGATTAAAAACATCCCCACTACTTTCCAGCAAGGTAAAGTTTTCTTTCGCTCGGGTGATGCCCGTGTAGATCAGTTCACGGGTAATAACAGGACTTCTGTTTTCAGGCAGCACCAAGGCAACATGGCTAAACTCCGAGCCTTGGGATTTATGGACAGTGATTGCAAAGGCTGTTACCACATCCGGCAGCCGCATTGGTGATATCCAGCGGATCTTGATGTCGGCCAAAGGATCGTCGTTTGGAAATGCCACCCTCAATTTACCGGTGCTGTCTTTAAGTGCAATCCCGATATCTCCGTTCATCAGACCCAAATTGTAATCATTTCGTGTCACCATGACGGGACGGCCTTCATACCAAGGGCAGGGTATCTGTTTTGGAAACAACCAGTCTTCGATACGCTGATTGATTTCTTCGATGCCCCAGATGCCACGACGCAGAGCACAGAGCACCTGGAAGGTGTCAAAAGCGACCAGTACTTGTTTAGCCCAGTCATCGTATTGGGTGCTATTGGTAGGACGATTTTTCTCTATCACCGCCAGATAATAACCATAGCCTTGGCACTGATTAGGTTTACCGTTGTTATTGACGCCGGCATTGAAAGTCACAAGCTTTTTTAACAAGCGATTTGCTGCATCAGGGCTGGGCTGTTCTCTCAAGTTTAAATACTCTGTACGCGGCTTAGGGATTAAATCCGCATAGGTGTTTAGATTATTCAAGATGGCTTGGGCTTGTTCGGCATTCCCCGCATTGACCGCTTTCGCCAACTGGCCGATACCACTGAGCTCATTAAACCGGTGGCTATAACGAAGCATGATGGTTTGTTGGTTGATAGCCGAACCCGTTTTTTCGGACTCAGCTAACAGTTCCCCCGCATACTGGTTAATCCATGCCCTTGTTGATTCATCGTAGGAGCTGTTTTCGGCGCCAAGGCATAAATCTCCCATAACTGAACCTGCTTCGACAGATGCCAATTGATCCTTGTCGCCCAGCAAAATCAATTGCGCGGTATTCGGTAGCGCATCCAGCAACGAGGCCATCATTTCCAGATCAATCATGGAACCCTCATCGACAACCACAATATCTGCCACGATGGGATTATCCCTATGATGGATAAATTGCCGAGAATCGTGCCGGCTTCCCAGTAAGCGATGCAAGGTGCTGGCTTTCTTGGGGATGGCTTGTTTGATATCCTCACCGACGTTCAGATGATCGAGCGCCTTGCCGATGGATTCACTGACCCTGGCAGCCGCTTTGCCGGTGGGTGCGGCCAATAGAATATTCAGCTTTTTCGTGTGGTTCGACTCGTATTGCGTCAGGTTAATCAAGAGCGCTAACAGCTTCGTCAAGGTCGTGGTCTTACCGGTACCCGGTCCACCGGTAATGATGGTAAACCGCGAACGCAAAGCCAGCACACAGGCGATTTTTTGCCAATCAGGGATTTTAGGCTTTTCAGGTGTTTCGGGGATGGCAGGAAACAAGGCGGTTAATTGATCCAGCAAAGCGATTGGCAAACTGTCTCGGATCGGCAGCAAGCGTTGCTGAATACTCGCATGAAGGGTTTGTTGATAGTGCCAGTAACGTCTTAAAAATAAATGATTGCTTTCCAATACCAGCGGCGTATTGCCCTGGCCTAATCCAACCAGTTTCGATTGTTTCAATGCTGAGTGCCATTGTTCCAAACTATACGCTTGCAGCGCCGATAACTCTTGAAACGCAAATTCATGCTCGGCTTTCCATGCATCATCGGTCGGAATGGCCAACGTCAAGCCTGGCTGTTGACAGAGTTTTTCCAAATCCAGATAGACTTCGCCTCTATCTAACTGGTGACTGACCAGGGCTCCGGCCCAAAGGGCTGCTTCGCTGGACTCGTGATCTTGATCGAGAAGAAAACGGACGAACGCTCTGTTCAAGTGGCTTAACCAACCTTGGGCTATCCATAGCTCCATGTGTTCAAGTACCGATAAGCCTTGTTTCATAGCGTTTCTCCGTTAAGTGTCGGTGCCGAAAACAGCTTATCCAGGCCTTCGATCAGTACACGCGGTGGTTTAGTAAACAGCCGACCACCGGTTGGGCTTTCCGATCCACGCAGAAACAAGTAAAGCCCACCACCGATATGCGTATCATAATCGTACTGTTCACCCAATCGCACCTTCAACAAACGATGCAACGCCAGTAAATAGAGTGAAAATTGCAAGTCATAGCGTTTTGAGAGCATGGCCTGTTCCAGTGCCTCCGGCGTGTAACTCGCATCCTCATTGCCCAGGCTATTGAATTTGTAATCAACCACGTAATATTGCTGCTTATACACAAACACCAGATCCATAAAGCCTTTTAACAAGCCGTTGACATATCGGGGCAGCAAACTTGGCCGAGGTTGTCCTGCAAACGTGTGTCGGGTCACCAGATGGTCTAAGACTTGAACATTCACGGAATCAGCACCCAACAGAAACTCCATTTCAGCCTGATAGGCATCGACACCCAGTTGGGCCAAACTCAGATTATCACCTTCCAACAAGGGCATACTTAACCAGATCGATAATGCAGAGGCAATAATCTCTTGTTTGTGAGTCCATTCACTGGCCGTAAAGCTTTTTTGGATTAACTGTAAGCCTAACGCCGGATTTGCCTGCATGGTCGAAAAGCCTATTTGTGCGCATTGCTCCAGCAGGTCATGAATCAACACGCCAGGCCCTGATCCTCTGGCTACACTATGAATGCCGGCCAGTGTCTTTAAAGTCGGAGATGGATTAAAGTCTGCCTCATCGTTTTGTTTATCATCCTGAGCGGTTTCCAGTTCTTGCGGCAGATGCGGCTGCTCCTCCTGAATCAACTGGGTCTCTTCAATTTGCAAGGCGCTGTAGCTCGCCACCCACCAATTATTCGCAATTCTGGCGGCGGCGGTACGCGTGGACTCCAAAAGATCAATTTGTTTCGGAGCCCTGTAGCGCTCATCGCTGATACTGGGTAATCCAGTTAATTCGATAACCTCACAACCGTCTATCAGTTGTGTCAGTTGAGCTTCTAAGGAACTGGCTGGCTGCCCGGCTTGCCAGTTCAACAGAGAACCCATAGCGGTTTTTTCAAGCTGACATTCCTTAGTATTACCGAATTTAACCGGTGCAATCCCTAACCAGCAGGCATGCTGCGCTCTGGTCATGGCTACATACAGTAAGCGCAGATCTTCCTGAAGACGTTCTTCATCGCTTAACGCTCTAATGTCATCCGCCTTAGTCAAATCAATGTTGAGCGCTTGATGTTCATCGTGATAGCGGTAGTGGGTATTGAAACGGCTGTTGATCTCCCTAAAACTGCAAATAAAAGGCAGAAAAACCAAAGGATACTCAAGTCCCTTGGATTTATGAATGGTGACGATTTTGATCAGATTGGCGTCGCTTTCCAGCCGGATAATACCCTCATCACCGGATTGATCACTCTCGGCTTCGATAGCCTCCGCCAAATAGCGGATTAAGGCCTGCTCGCCTTCGAACTGGCCACTGGCTTGTTGCAACAGCTCTGCCAGATGCAATAGATTGGTGATGCAGCGTTCGCCTTCACTTTCTTCGTTGAGTCGCGCATGCAAGCCATAATCACTCATCAGTTGCCGTAAGGTTGGTAAAATGCCATCATTCTGCCAGCGCGCTTGATAGCCCAGAAATCGTTCCAGCTGTTGTTCCCAGCCAAGTTCATCTAACGCCAGTTGATGCAGTGCTTGGTAAGACCAGCCTAACGTGGCGGTACTTAACGCGGTGCGCACCTTGCGTTCATTACGCGGCTCGGCGAGCGCTTTTAGCCACAGTAACAGGTCTGTGGCCTCACGACTGGCAAAGATCGAATCGCGTTCTGATAGATAGACGCTTCGGAGTTGGCGCCTGGCCAGCGCGTTTCGCATCACTTTGGCTTCTGTACCGCTTCTCACTAAAATTGCAATGTCTGAAGGCTGTAAGGACTTAAACCCTTTTGTCGACTTAAAGCCAGTCGTACCTAGCGTCGCTAAATTGAGTAGTCTGACAATCTCGCTGGCCGTCACTTCTGCCAGCATCTTGCGATACTCCGGCAGACCCACCGGTTTCAGTTGTCCATCCGGATCGGTGATGTCCCAATTCCAGATCGTTAGAGCGGGCGCAGCCAGATCATTGATGCCCCATTCCTCCTTACGGCCATTGGCGGCCACCGGAATGAAGGGTAAGGGGTTGTCGTCATCATGCTTGAAACGAAAGGCTCCATTAGGTTGCTGATCAGCATACAGAAAAACCTGATTTACTGCGTCTACCAGATTCTGTGTAGAACGGTAGTTGGTGCCTAGCGTGTAATGCTTTCCCGCTGTATCCTGATGGGCTCTAAGATACGTATAAATATCGGCACCCCGGAATGAGTAGATCGCTTGCTTGGGATCACCTATCATCAAGCAACCTAATTCTGTATCACCCTTTGACGGATAAAGGGTGGAAAAAATACGGTATTGAACCGGATCGGTATCCTGAAACTCATCGATCAATGCAATGGGGTATTGCTGCCGAATCACGCTTGCCAAACGTGGGCCGTTGTTGCCTTGCAGGGCCTGATCAAGACGGGTCAGCATGTCATCGAACGTCATTCGCGCCACACGTTGTTTTTCACTGTCGTAACGGTTGCGAATCCAGTGGATGGCATGTTTGATTAGTTCAATTTTTAAATTTGGTAGTGTAACCAGTTGTCCTGGCAATCGGCTAATCGCCTCAAAACCGGGATGCACGGGCGGCGTTTGTCCGGCATTGGCAAGGTTTTCCATACCGGCCGGTGATAAGCTTTTGAACCCCGTACCAAGATCAAGCGCATCCTGATTTGGATCTAAACTCCAGGTAATGAGTTTATCGATCCAGTTCTGAATGTAATTGGATTTATAGTTTTTGCCGGGCAGTACTTTGTTTTTAACTGCTGTTTCCACTAACTCTTTAATTTCATCCGCCCATACCCCCCAAGGCTGCTTGAGTGATTGTAAAACCTCTTTTTTTGCGGTATTGACTGCTGTCATCAAGGTTTTGATATCTTGATCGGGCGTCAGGCAATTTGAAATCGGATCAGCGTTATTTAACAACGAGCGAATTTCCCCAAGCAAGTTATCGGGTTGCTGGAAAAGACTATAGAGCACCAGAAAATCCGAGTCATCGTGCGCCATTTCGTAGTAGAAAGTGCGCCAATAATCCCTCACCACTTCATTTAACAGCTCGGTATCATCGGTATTGACCTCTTGATGAAACAGACTGCCACTGTCAAAGGCATGTTGTTGCAACATGCGATTACACCAGCTATGGATGGTGTAAACAGCCGCTTCGTCCATCCAGTTCGCGGCCAGTTCCAGCCGCCGGGCGCACGCTGACCAGAGAGCCGGATCATAATCTGCGCGAATGGCTTCCAGAAAGGGATCGGTTTTAACTGGTTGTTCACGAAAAAAACGTGCGACCTGGCTAAGACGTTCTCGAATCCGTTCGCGCAATTCTTTGGTCGAAGCTTCGGTAAACGTGACCACCAAAATTTCCGGAGGCAATAACTCACGTCTTGGTAAAGCGTCATCGGATTGATGTCCCAGTATCAATCGGACATAAAGTGCCGCAATGGTATAAGTCTTGCCCGTCCCGGCGCTGGCTTCAATCAAACGGGTACCGAACAAGGGAAAAGTCACCGGATTTAACGCAATCGCTGTGCTCATGCTGACGCTCCCAGTGCCGTCTCGGTTTGCTGGATGTGATTAAAGGCCGGTTGATACAGGATTTGTGCCCAATACTGAAACGTCTTGTCCTGATCGGTGTTTTGACCCGACTGTTGATTTGGATGGCTTTGATTTAAACTCGCAAAATCCGGAAAGAATCGGGTCAGATAGGCGTCGTAATTGACTTCCCCTGGCGTCCAATCGTCCCCTTGGTATCGGCTGATGGCTTTTTCCAGGGCTTTGCCCTGATCACTGTTGGCGGAAGCGACTAACCAGGCAAAAGCGGTTTTGCAGGCCACCGGCAACGGGGCTTGCATGCCTTGGTGATAGGCTTCGACCAGGGATTGCAGGTGCGCATAAGCCTCGGCTTGATCGATGGCGGGGATTTCAATCACCGCATCGGCAGCAATCACCAGCGTCTGTACCGGTAAGTGATCGGCGCACGCGGCCAGGTGTTGTACCCAATGTAACAACAAATTGGGGTATTTGAGGGTTTTGTCTTTATTGATCAAGCGCTGGGCAGTCAGATAAATCAAACCGTCCTGCTGCTGATCGCTACTGCGCCGTAACTGACTCAGATCACCCGTCAATTGCACAGTCACCCCATCAGCCAGAGTAAAAAACGGCAAATGGGTGGCATGGGCATCGAGTTCGGTTGACCAGACAGGCAGCACTGCTTGATACTGCTGCCACGCCAGTTTGACCGGTTCGCTAATGGCATCATACGTTGCCTGAGCAAACCCGCCTAATGGCAGCAGGCCCTGCTGGGCCATGACAGATTGTTGCTGGGCAAAAAACGCATCGGTGTGATTGAGATCGACGCCGTTAGCCTGTTCACTGTTTAGGCTTTGCAGCAAATTTTCACTTAATATATACGATTGCAGCGCATTAAAGCCAAAGGGCTCATGATCTTCGCTGGTGACCGTTTCCTCATCGAATCCAAACTTGAGGGTATGATTGCAGAAGGCTTTAACAGGGGTTTTTAAAAAACGGGCCAGAGACTCCAGAGAAAGCGCGAAACCTTTTTCTTCCGGATTGGGCGCTGATCGCTCAGACAAGGGGCTATCCGTTACCGGTTCATACCATTCCCGCGCATAGGTAAACAGCCTTGGATCACGATTTTGCAGAATATAGGCCAGACTAAACGGTTGTAGTGGATGCTCAACGGTCAAGGAAGCTAGTAAATCTGGTTGATCTGCAAGTCTCCATCCCGCAGCCAACACCTCCCGTAATTGACTGATCAATACCGAAGGCGGACGCTCACTGTTATCGCGGATGCTGCGTCCTACCCAACTGATATACAGTTGCTGCCTTGCCGACAATAAAGCCTCGAGAAACAGGTATTGATCGTCCTGTCGACGCGAACGGTCGCCGGGACGATATTGTCCACGATGGCTCATCAAATCAAAGCTGTGCGCCTGTTGATTGCGCGGATAGTCGCCGTCGTTCATGCCCAATAGGCAAATTAGACGGAACGGAATGGCGCGCATCGGCATCAGTGTGCAGAAATTGACGCGACCGCTGAGGAAGCGTTGATGCAAGGAAGGTTCATCCACGCTGGTGAGCCAGGCTTCACGCACAACATTGATCGGCATCACATCCGTTTCTGTTAAGCCCGCTTGCTCACAGGTCTGGCCCCACTTGGCTAAGGAGCTGGTCAGCGTTTCTAGGGTTTTTCGTTCCTGGTCGTTGCTGATGCTAAAAAAATCCTCCAATAGTGCTAACAGGGTCAGTTGCCAATCTGTCGTAGATTGTTCACGCCTGAGCAAACTGGCGTATTTTTCAAGTGACTCCAACAGAAAGGACAGATCACCGACCCATTGCGCTTCCAGTCCGCCAATTTCCGCATAAGGTTCGATCTGTGCAAAGGCTTCGCCGGCGCCCACCGCATAACCCAATAACATTCTGCGCAAACCAAACTGCCAGGTATTCGCCTCCAGATTGGACGGCATACTCACGGCTTGGGTACGTTGCTCGGCATTTAATCCCCATCGAATGCCCGCTTCTTCAATCCACTGATGTAGTTTTGGAATAGCCAATTCATCGATATTAAAACGCGCCCGCAATGCCGGCACCTCCAGTAAGCCCAGAAACTCACTGACGGCAAAACGCGATTCCGGTAAATTCAGTAAGGCCTCAACGGCGATCAGCATGGGATTTTGACCGCGTTGTTGCTGGTCGGCCAAGCTGTAGGGAATAAAGCGCGGATCATCTGCTTGAATCTGCCCAAACACCGCGCGGATATGCGGCGCATATTGATTAATGTCCGGCACCATTACAATCACATCACGCGGGTAAAGCGGTTCCCGGTTTTGTTTTGCCGCAGCAAAACGTGCGAGCAACTGATCATGCAAAATTTCGACTTCACGTTGAGGGCTGTGCGCAATATGAAAGGTGATTGAATCATCCGCTTCAGGCAGCAGTTGAGGCTCTTCAGGCAAAGGTTCCAGATCGAGAATGGACTGTTGGAGATTTTGTAATAAGCTGCGTTGACCGATTTCCCCATAGTCTTTGAACATATCAATTTTGTTCTGTGGCCAATGCCAGTGTTCATAGCGCTGCGTTTCATCAAATTGGTCCAGCAAACGGATGTAATCACGGCCCTGTTTACCCCAGGCCGCCAGTAGAGGCGGCGCATGCAGATGCAGTTCTTCTGCAGTCAATGAGGAGGTCATGCCTGCTTTATAGGACTGACGCCGTCGCTCGGCTTTGAGGAGTTCTTTATCTTCGATAATGTCAGCCCAGTAATGCTGGCAAGGGTTATGGACAAACAACACAATCTGACAAAACCTGCCCAGTTTAGCCAACACTTCGAGCGATTGTTGCGGCAGGGACGATAGCCCAAACAAAATAATCCGCCGTGGAATCCCTGCAGGACGCTGATCCAGTATGTCGATATGCGTCATAAACTGCGCATGTACTGAAGCGCGACTGGCGAACTGCATGGACGCCTCACCCAAATCCTTAAGTACCGCCTGCCATAAAGCGGCTTGCCAATGCTGTTGTTCGGGTAGTGGCTTTATTTCACCATGCCCGTTGCGCAAAACATCATTGTTTTCGGCCCAATCTGAAATCCAGTCCGAACGATAAACCTGATATTGGTCAAACAGGTCCGCGAGTTGTTCGGCCAGTTGGTAACGTTTGCGACTATTGCTGTCATCCGCCAAAAAGGTTGCCAGTATTTCAAAGCGCGGTTGAGTGATTAGCTTGGGTAACAATCGATACAAACGCCAAATCAGCGGGGCTTTGGCCAGGATCTGCTCTTTAGGAATTTGCTCACCCAATACAGCACGATAGGCGCTCCAGATGAATAACGAGGGCAATTGCACTTTAGTAGCGGCAGTAATGCCTAATAAGGCGTTTTGGGCCAAGTTTTGTTTCAACCACTGCCCCATACCATTGCTCTGCACCAGGAAAATCTCATTTTCCAACGGGGCTAGCGGGTGTTGGCGTAACCAATATTCCACTACATCACGGAGTTCTTCCAGTTGATTGGAATGTATCACGGCAATACCGCTATCCAGAGGTTTGATGTGATTTGATTCGGTCATGTAAGTTACTCTATGGTTTATAGTGATCGACTAAGTGCTTCTCGCCTCATGGCGCCTGTACTGAATTGGAAACGGCATATAACGCGAAATGATTTTTAAGCCAAAGTCTGTATTCCTTTCCATTTAGCAGGGAACTGGATCAGCAAAATAGTCCGTCGGCTGACTTCACAAGGATCAATGTATGGATACTTGCAAAATGAGCAATAATGAGCTTTCTTATGTGCGGAAATTCTCTAAAATTTCACCCTGTATCAAGTTCCCCGATTCCCCAAATGATGTACGCTTACTATTTGGATGTACAAACCTCAAGAACGTATCGATTCTTTCTTAGCTATCGCACCGAGCTGCAGACTGCGAGAAAAGTACAATACAGCAAATCATATTATACTTTATAAGCAAAAGGTATAACATAAAACGCTATATTATACTTTCCATCAAAAAAGTTCCAAATACGCTTGAAAGGTGAAGACGCGATTGCGCTTATAGCCGGTCGTCTCGTTTAAAATACCTAACGTGACCAACTCCTGAATTAAGCCATTAGCTGCTCGCGGGGTAACATCCAGTAAGGCGGCGACCTGCGTACCGGTTATCACTGGCTTTTTATACAAATGCATCAATAAATGCCGACCGTTTTCAGCTCGTCTACCCAAGGTGACGATCTTGCCTTCAACCTGGTGACGCAATGCCAGAATCGCCTGAAAAGTTTCACAGCCCTGTTTTGCGGTTTCCACAATGGCATTTAGAAAAAACCGTACCCAGTGCAGCAAATCATTCGAAGCCCTCACACGGGTTAGCGCATCATAATATGCACCTTTATGTTTTTCGATAAAATCAGACAAATACAGCGACGGCTTGGTTAACATGCCATGCTCGATCAAATACAGGGTAATGATTAGCCGACCTATGCGACCATTTCCATCCAGAAACGGGTGAGTGGTTTCAAATTGATAATGAGCAATGGCGACACGAATTAGATGCGGCACTTCTATCTCATCATTATGCAGAAATTTCTCCAGATCGCTCATCAACTCTGCGACTTCGTCATGATGTGGCGGAATAAACACTGCATCCTGTAAACAACTCCCACCAATCCAGTTCTGACTGACCCGAAACTCTCCTGGCGTTTTATGTTCACCGCGTACCCCTGACATTAAAATTTCATGGGTTTGTCTGATCAATCGAGTTGATAACAGTAATGATTTTAAATCAGCTATAGCCTGATTCATTGCTTGGATATAGTTTTGGACTTCCTGCCAATCATCACGCCGCTCAGGAGCAATTTGATCAATATCCATCACCGCCTCATCCATTTGCGTTTGAGTGCCTTCAATTCGACTGGACTGGTTGGCTTCCTTGACAATGTGCATTTCAATAAATAAGTCTACATCAGGCACAATCAAGGAAAACGCATTCAGTTCGCCCAAGGCCTTGGTAGCCTGCTCCAGCAGAGTGTTTACCCGACCATCATCCCAGCTCCATCCGTGATTGATCAAAGTCGGCGAAAAGCTTTGGTATTGGTATTGTTGCTTGTATTCTCCAGACTTGAAGGATTCTAACTTCATGAGGTCACCTGATTAACATTGGCTTGTTTTTTAACGGTCAGGATTTGCTGCATCAATGTTTTTTTCTGCCCATATAAGGTGGATAGCTGACTTTGATGGCTTGTGACTTTCTTGTTGGCAATACTAGCCGGAACTTCGGATATCTTTTGTTGTTCTTTCATAAATAGCAGATCAGAGTGTTTTGCCAATTTCCGTAACAGACGAGCCAATTCTTGTCACTTCTCAAGAAAAAGGAGCGCCGGGAACCTGATTAAGTGAGCATGTACTAAAGGATTCTAGCCGAGTTGTGATGTCGCCTGTTTACATTTTGTTCATCAATGAGTGTCTTATGCAGCAGGAGGCATTGTCAATTCGTGTATGTGCGCAGAGACTGAATTACCTTCGACCACCAACTCACCGATCGAAATTGGCAGCTTGAAGCGGCGAGGGCCGGAACTTCCAGGATTGACGAAGAGAACGCCATCGCGCTCTCTGACCCCTGGTACGTGAGAGTGACCAGAAACTACGACTCGAACGCCTGCGGCTAATGGATCAATTTGGAGATCGGCAAGATCGTGAATCACATAAATAAAAATGTCCCCCAATTGTAGGAACTCATCTTGACTCAACTCATCAGCCCAATTCGCCTTGTCATTATTTCCACGAACGGCAGTGACCGGAGCCAGCTCGGAAAGCTCCTTGAGGATATTTGGACTACCGATATCCCCACCATGGACGATAAAATCACAACCACGAAGAAATGTCTTCGCTTCGGGTCGAAGAAGACCGTGTGTGTCAGAGATCAGCCCTACGCGGTACATATAACGTTACGATTACTCCATTCAATAGTTGAACTAATTGGCAGGAGAAAAAAAGCAATCGACTGTGAACCGGAATAAACAAAAGAAAATATTCCTCCAATATCTAATTTTATAACACGTTGGTTAAAATGACATGATATTGATAGGCGTCTGAGTTCCTTTACGGATATCCACGTAAGCCCCTTGGTGATCCAGGCCGCCGTGCCGCAATAGCGACCATATCAATTGCATCACGACATTAGCGATGGTTCGGTTGATGGGTAAATCCTGATTTGCCAGCGCTTCTTCCATGCTGCATGACGGGGCGTCATTGTCCTGCATACCATCTAGCCCCGGATAGAAATCGTAAACGGTAGGTAACGAAACATCTTTTTCAGCCAAGCGCCCTAATGTTCCAAGAATAACCTGACCGGTATGCGACCCGTTTCCGGTATCCAGCCAATATAAATTTGAAAATCGTTTTTCGTTGTATTCTTTTGCAAAATCGGCTCTAAATTGCGCTTTATCGACACAGGTTATAACCAAGTCACCTAGAGTATAACCAGCGTTTTCAATATTGAACATCATGGGTTTTGCCTGCCATCCATACCCGAACAAATAGTTGATCCGTTGTATGGTCACTATGGCCTTGTTATGACCAAGATCGGCAGGATAAAACGCCTGTCTGCCGATATTCGGGCGCTCAACCACATCGGCATCCCAGGCCGTTAATTCAATACCTGGGTGTCCTAGTTCGCAAATAGCGTAATTAATTCGAGCCAAACTTGCCAACACTTCCGAGCCTGTGCCGCCGACACCGATAACATCAATTTTGACTTTACGAGTAAACCATTGGCTTGGTGTGCAGAATTTGAATGGTTTCTTGGTATTCATGTGGGTTACCTGCTATTGATTTGACCTTGTGTATGTTTATATCGCAGGTCTTGTAATATGCAAGGGCGATGTCCCATAAGCTAATTTAAAAGCTTTTTTCATCGAACTGAATCACCAGGAAAACCAACCCCGGCAGAATAAATTCAGGCCATCTCTTCGGCTTTCTTATCCCAAGCTGCATCCGTAGGCTCATCAAGCACACCAAGCCGATGAAAAACCTGTAACTGAAAATCCCTGGCGCCCCGGCAAAGATGGTTTTGTTTCTTGCCTTTTAGCCGAGGATGATGGCAAATTTGCGAAGCCTGGGTCAGGCAACGCCGTCTGACCTTATCGGCTAGCTCCGGGATTTGCTCCTTGCCATCCCTGTTTTTATTAAATGGGCAGGTTGGACATTTTGCCTGCATAACCGGCCATCCGCGTATATCGGTAATTCCTGTTGCTTTAGCCATCGGCTTATTCGCCAAAAAATCCACGCAAATCCGGACAAGGCAGGAATTGTCCATTTATGACTAGCCTGGACGCCATCATAGGCGCTTCCAACAAACAACTGCCGATGACGCCAGCAATGTAGAAACCGGCGCGGTCCGACCGATTATCCGTACCGGAAAAGAAGGCGGGTAAATTCCCGTGCGAATGCACATCCATGACCAACACCAACTCATCCGGCAGAACATTCTGATAGGAAATATGGCCTACACCGGCTGTGATCACGGTAGGCTCATATAGCGAATACCTTTCCTGATTCGTATCCCACACCACCAGACCTGCCCATTCCTTTGGCGAATGTTGTTTTGCCTTATCGACCATGCCATCCAAAATCCATTTTGGAATCCGGCCTTGTTTCAGATGAATGCCGGTCTGATTTACCGCACCATACGGAAGTTTGATTGACGACTCGGAAACCCTGATACGCGCACCGATGACTTCGTTCTGCGCTTCGATATAAAGGCCATCATGTCCACAAACGAACCGATGCTTGCCGGATTCAGGTGGAGGCAGGGATTTGCCAAACAAGGGCTGCATGAGTGCCGGGGTTTCACCCAGGACAACCCGGTCACGAGGATCGTCAAGATAATCGGTCAGCATTTTGCATGTTCCTTGATGAAGTTTTCCAAGGGCGTGTTCATTGGCGTCAAATGTTGATTAGGAAAGAATTGCGTCTTCTCTTTAGCAAGGGTATTCCAAAACCTGAAATGCTGCTTATCGTCAACACTGTTCTGCGCCTTTCCGTCTAAAATCAGCGTATGGTAGTTGTTGACATGAGAGAACGCGGAATCAAACATCACCGATTCCCAATCCGTTAAATGATCAATTACACAACCATTGGGTAATGCCGCTGTGCCGGTACAAACCGCCCCATTCAGGCTCACATTCATCAATGGCGCATTAAAGAGTTTTGTGTTTACCGTGGGTCTTCGGCTTTTAGATTTCAAAGCCGCCACGGCTAATTTCCCGTTCTTATTCGCCACCAATAATAAGCGCGGCCAGGGAACCCTAATCTTTTTTATGGACTTCGCTCCCCGCAGGTTGAATATCATAGGCCGTACCTGAGCCGGTACTGTCCAGGCGATATGCCTGTCCGAAATCGACAATACATGACTGGGTAGCAATTGGGCGTTCCTGTTGCCCAAATCCAGGATTGAGCGCAACATTGATTCAAGGTCTTCTTTCGACATCAACCGCCCAGCTCCAATCACCGATTCATTGCGATCATTCACCACAAAATCATGGACGGATGCCAGAAAATTCTCTGAGCTGTAATAGCTTGTTTGGTTAATCGCTGTGCCACGATGAAAAAGAATGGCTTTTTGCGGCTCTATTCTAGGGGAACAGCCACCGCTAAAATTAAAAAATTCGTTCGGTTTCATTTTAATGACCTTTAGTGCTGTAATGAAATAATTTCGGCTAACCGAATCAGCCCTTTGGCTTTGGCGGTATCGGTTAGGGCTTTCGCAATGCCGTCCACTGTATTGGGCGATAAGTCTGCGAATACGCCGGGTGTTTCACCTGATTGCCCAATATCCTGGAACAGATCTTCGACCAAATCTTCCTCCCAATCAAAGCCAAGCCCGATCACATGACCCATATCCAGATTGCAGTCGCCGATTTCAAAAACCTGCCGGTTATCTGGATTGTCTTGGTTCTGCCATGCTTTCCAGATTGTCACCGTGCGCCGGATAAACTTAAGCCAAGGGTTGGAATAAAGCGTATCCCTGGATTCCAGCCTACAGCGTATGACCCACGCCCTGATTTCTTCCATTTCGAGTGCATTGCCGAAAGTATTCTCTATCGAGTTATTGTTAAGAGACTCTAGATAACCGAAGCGTTCAGCAAGGTAGTTGGCATCGTCACCCATTTCGTTGAATGGGAAAATATCCTTTTCGAGCGCCCATTGAACCAGTTCAGCATTTGAAAGTTCAGGCTGGGCATAACGGCAATTTTGGTAGCCATCCTGCTCATCTTCAAGGCAATAGCTAAAATCGATTAAGTCGTTTGCCATGATTCCGAATCCCAGTGAGCGGATGATCCACATTAGGCAACCATAGACAGCCCTGCCTAATTGGCGATCAAGCGGCAAAATATCAAAATTACTGTAGTGCAGATAGCCTTCCAAAAGGAGGACATAGCCGCTTTCATTTTTGATAATATCCATAGCTATCGTGGCATAGGAATCATTCATCATAGATTCGCCGGTATTGATGCCTGTTTCAGCGATATTGGCCGCTATCCCGGCCAAATGAATAACAATCCGATTTTTTGATTCCCGATACAGTTTCAAAACGGCTTCCCAACCACTTGCTACGCACTCATCCATTTCCACTTCGGACACGCAAGACAATGCGTGTCCTAATAGAATCACGGAAGCCATCATTGGCCGGTCTTGTTCAAACTCGGCCTTGTCGCGTTCATACCGGAGCTTATCCAGCAGATTATCCAGCGGTACACCGATGACAGGCTGGGAAAAAACACAGCTCAAATCATGGGTAATTGCGCCGGATCGACTGTAGCAATCGCAATGCCCTTGACTGTTTTCGGTAGCGTGTGGAATTGAAAGCACTTCGATTCTCCTGATAGTATTTGTTCTTTGCCGGGCTGCTCATTCCCCCACGCTGTTAACAAAGCCAGTCCGTTACCCTTTGGTTTTAACAGCTTCGAGTTTGATGACATAGTGCAATTCCTCGCCGATTAATTGAGGTTCATCTAATTCAGCATGGGCTAAATGCGGATAGGACGCCGCGTACAATTTGATCGCTTCCTGCGGCGACATATCGGGCGCGGGGTCGGCTAATCGCACTGCCCCCATTTTGAAGATGCGAACGGGTTTGATGACTGTGGTGTTGGAATTCATGTTTCGCCTTTAAAATAATGATTTTTCGGAGAGTGAGACGGTAGCCGGAACCGGTGCGTCTGGTTTGCTGTTCGCAGCCAGTATGCTGTTGCTTGAATCTGCTAACGGCTCGGCCTTTGTCTTACTGTTGCCGGTTTCGGTTTTGTCGGCATCAGCCGCCGCTTTCGCCTGTTTTCCGGCTTCCTTAATTCGGCTCATGACCTCGTTAAGGTCGCCATGCCCTTGCTCACGGAACCCGGCAAAATCAGCCAAGGATTGCGGAAAATCCCGGTCAAGGTTTTCGGGGTGGGTGACGACATAGAGCGGCATGGATAATGCCCCTCTGAGGCTTTGTATGGTTTCTGACGCCTTGTCGTCCGCCGCACCCTGCAATACCGGCTGAACCAAGACGGCAAGTTGGTCACTCTTGCGGGTGACGGTAAATTGAATGCGCTCGTCATTTTTGAGCATGTCATGAAATGTTTTAAACATATTCGTCCTCGATTTCAGGGTCTTTGGTGTAATCGTTGCGGTGGATGGGTTCGTCATCGTCCGGCCATTCCTCATCCGAATAAGCAGAAGAAACGTTCCCGCTAACCTTATGCAGTAGAAAGTTCACGTTAGCCATTACGCTATCAAGAATGCTTTCGTTTTCGTTCTGCGGTTCCGATAATTCTGGTTTTGACACATGTTCGGTTTCACCCGCGCTGACTTCAACGGGGCTTTGACCATGTTGAATGGGAGCAACCGCTTGGCTTTTATCTTTACCCATAAAGGCGGAAATGCAACGGGGTACAAACCCCGTAAAGTCGTAGCCGCAGCCAAAGACTTCATCCAGAATTTCGCTGTTTTTCTTTTTCATTAACCCGGCCAGCGTTTTTTTATCGCTCTGTTTTTCATAATGATCGACAAAAGCAAGGCCGCTGCCGTTAACGGTTTCTCTTAAAACCGCCTCAATGCCGGACTTGGTGAATGAACTCAGAAACTCCTTGTCCAACCGGAAATGTTGGGATAGATCGGTTTCCGTTACTGACAAGGTTGCCGCCGCACCTTTAGCCCAGGTCTTATTGAGAATGGGCGTGGTGTTTTCATGTACGCCTAGTAAATGGCTGAGCAAATTCCGGTTGAATATCAAAGTCTCTTCAAAACCAATCTCTGAAAAAGCTTGAACGAAATGATCGAAATCGAACCCAAACCGACCCTTTTCTTGAAGGGATTTTGGTAGATGCTCATTCGGTAGGGAACCTCGAACCAGCCGGTACACGGCATAGGTGTTCAGGCATAACACCGCCAGCCGATGTTCGTTGATGCTTTTTGCCGCCAAATCCCGATAAAAGGTTTCGATTTTTTCGACGACCCGCCCAGGTAAGGCCGCTACACTGGCTGCATCATTTTCTGAACCGCCAGCCGGACTGGTTGCTGTGGTTTTTTGTTTGGGCTTCGCTTGTTGTTGCTGATCGCCACTTTTATGGCTAGAACCCGGCGCAGAAGTCGATTTCTGTTTGGCGGCATTCGTGTTGCTTGTCGCAAGACTCGCTTGGTAAGCTGCGACTTTTCCTTTATGGCAGTCCATATTGAAGCAGCAATCCTCAGTGATTTTGCCCAGGCTGTCGGGTGCTATCGAAAGCAAAGCGCCAAAATGGGCGCATTGTTTACAACCTTGTTCAAATTGAGTCCGGCCTACGCCGGTTGCACCGGATTGGCAAGCCACTTTGTATGAATCGGGAGTACGTTCCGTATCCAGATAAACCACTGCATAGTGTTCGGACAATGCGGCCTTTTTATCTAACATCGCATTTTCTGTTTTTTGCTCAAAGCATTCCCGATTCGCACACTTCCCCGCGCTAATATGATCGTCAAACAGGCTCGATTGCATCGTGGAATTGTGTGGGCATCCGTTACAATCAGTGGGATTAAAACAGGCTTTTGACAGGTCGAGAGAGAATGCAGCCAAACGGCTTTTTAGATCAGCGACCGAGTAGCCGGACTCCAGTATCTTGGCCAGCGTGGCAACCTGAAAATCCTTCGGTAGTTGCGAAAGCAACTCAGCATGACCCAGTTTGATTTGGCGTTCGGTTAAAGCATCCAGCACCACTTGATCAGCATGGAGTAAAAGCAGTCTGGCTTCAAATTTGTTGTTGCTCCATCCCAGCAATTTAATGGCTTCCTTCCGATCGTTATGGCATCCCATCAGCACATCACGAGCCGCTTGCGATTCTTCGGCGGGTGACATGTCGTCACGTTGGGTGTTTTCCACCGTGGCGATCAATTTTGCTTCGTGATCGCTTAATTCCTTCCTGAGTGCCGGAATAGATTCCAGACCAAGCTCAACCGCCGCCTTGTAACGCCGTTCACCGGCAACCACCCAATAGCCCCCAAATTGAGCGTCATGGATGGGTCTGACAACAATCGGCTGAATAATGCCGTTTTGTTTTATTGATGACATTAATTCTTTGAATTTAGCATCATCGATAAACTTTCTTGGATTGAATCCATCCTTAATATGAATTTCGGCAATGGATAAATGGCTTAAATGCCCTTGTGCTGTGATATTGCTCATAAATATAACCTCTGTAAACAATAAAAAAAATAGTTACAGGATTAAGTTCTCACAGGTTTATCAATATGCAAGTGGGTTTTTAAATAAAAATTAATTATATTTATGTCGATTTATATCCCAATAAAAACAAGTCAAACTCAACCAATGGCGGTGATAGTTCGTCTTGAATATCTTGCTGTCAATTCAATTTCCATTCTGGACAGGAAATTAACCAGGGCATAATTTTGTATATATCCAACAAAACCAATAGAAACTATCTAAATATTTCTGAATAAAAAATGTTCTCATGGTCTTTTTCAGAAATAAAACCTTTCTGATTTCAAATTGATGACTATTTGAAATTATTTATCCTGGACAGGAAAATTCCCATAATAAATTGCCACTTATTATTTAACTATCGATGTCGATTTAATATTAAGTTTTAATTGATCTATTAACGTTTTGCAAAACCACTGTTCTATGTTATTAAATCAATTAACTTGCCAACATCAGACAGACTCTCAGCGTGAAAAAAACAAGCATCCCTCGCAATTCGCTTGCTCATCAAATGGTGCGCTTGAATGGATGGTCAAGGGAGGATGCCATCTACGAAATTGCCGGTTTTGATGGGGTTGATGAGAACGAGGCCGAGCGTCGTTTTGATGCAGCCAGAAATCAACTGATCAACAGGATAGTTGGACAATGTCGCAGATGGAACAAAGCAAAGTTGGCAATCGAAGATGCGCGAAATTTGGCGCTTGGCATTGCTTACCATGAGGGGCAGTTCCTGTGCGCCAGAGATCTTCCGAGCATTTCCGGCAAAGCCGGTTGAGGATATTCAATTGGATACAACAGCACAGGCCGTGCAATGCGCAAAATCATCGAACCGCTGGAAAAGGAAGGCTTATTTTCCGAGTTGTATGATGGGGACAAATTCGTTGGGTATGTCTTAACCGACCTGGGTCGAATAAAGTTCACCGGCTAAAAATTGAAAGTGAGGATTATGCGAGTTTAGAACAAGCATTCAGTAGCGAAATCCATCATGCCGTTCCCTACGGAAAGACCCAATGTAATTCCCCATGCTCCCAGGGGGTTACCAAATTCACGACGTTACCGACAAGTGCAGCGGCAGACTGTCAACACCGACATCGGCAGAAAGCACCACAGGATAGTTCGACCAGCTTAATTGGTGAGAAGGCTTCTGACTTAATCATGCTTTGCATCTTCCGCTAACAAGCGTACAGCATAAATTAAATTGCCTAAATCCAGCTGATTTGAAGGAGGGATACATGAAAATCTGCTCTAACAACAATAAAAGACCTTATGTATATAAATTTTTTTACTTATTGATTGAGCTAGTCTGCTTTTGGGTATACCCTTGAGCTATAAAATTCCTTCCTGGAAAAAATGGGCAGAAAAATACTTATTTCATGGCTGGGCATAGCTGACCTCAAAGCTGCCGGTCAAATTCAATCAAGGTCCGACGAGACGATTGGTGACGGCCCAATTTTGGGCGCATTAAAAACACTCAGCTTTGATGAGTTGCACCTGCTATATGATCAGGCGCAACATAAAGCAGATGCCTTTATAGACTGGATCAATCAACACTCATCAATAAAAGTTGTAGCTGTCGGCTGTTCATTACGTTCCCCCATCGACTTTGGCGATATATACAGCGCCGTCGATAGCCATCTTCAAAAAATTTGCTTTGCTGATTCGAGTCTCGATATAAGCATACACCTATCTCCAGGTACGCCATCTATGGCCGCCGTATCTATTTTGCTGGGTAAAACCAAGTACAACACGCGATTTGTCCAATCGACAAAAGACAAAGGAGGTGAGTTTGTCACTATTCCTTTTGATATTTCCGCAGAATTTGTTCCGCAAATTTTTAAGAATGCCGATAAACAATTAACGGCACTATCCTATTCGGATGCGCCTTTATCGGCAGCATTTTCTGACATCGTTACTCAAAACCCTGATTTGCGCCGAATCATCCAAAAAGCAGGTAAAATTGCTGTCCGTGATGTGCCGGTTTTAATCATGGGGGAATCGGGAACAGGTAAGGAACTCTTTGCAAAGGCGATACATAACAGCAGCCAACGTGCCGACAAACCCTTTGTAACCGTAAATTGCGGCGCTATTCCCAGAGAACTCATTGACTCTGAACTGTTCGGTCATGTTAAAGGTGCGTTCACCGGCGCAGTCACCAATAAAATCGGTTACTTTGAAGCCGCAGACGGCGGCACCTTGTTTTTAGATGAATTTGGCGAACTACCCGAAGAGGCGCAAGTGCGTTTGCTTCGGGTTTTACAGTCCGGTGAAATCAGCAAAGTAGGTGATAGTCATACCATGAGGGTTGATGTTCGTATTGTCGCAGCTACCAATCGAAATCTTTCCGCTGATATGGCAAACAGTCGTTTCCGTGAAGACCTTTTTTATCGTGTAGCGGTTGGTATCTTGACCTTACCACCCTTGCGAGAGCGCACTGGCGATATTGCATTATTGGCTGATTTTTTATTAGACAAAATCAATATTGAAGCAGCCACACAACCATCTTACTTGAATAAAAAACTTTCTATAAAAGCAAAAAATCTTATATTGAATTATAATTGGCCGGGCAATATACGCGAATTACACGGTACTTTGTTAAGAGCGTCCATCTGGTCTGATTCGGATACGATTAACGAAATGGATTTGCAAGAAGCGATGATTACGCGGCCTCTAAATCCACCGAGTAGCGAATTACCGGATGTTGGTGAAGGCATTGATATACAAGTACTATTGGATGACATCAAGCGTCGTTACATCACCCAGGCAATCAATCAAGCAGCCGGTAACAAGAAAAAAGCAACCGTACTTCTAGGGCTACCAAATTACCAAACTTTAACGAATTGGATGGATAAATTGGGGATTTAATAATAGTTGGCACGCCCTTCGCTATAGAAGGGACATGGACAGAATCGACATTATGCAATCACAAAACTTTGAATTCCTGAGAGAGGCCTGGCCGGAATTGGCGAGTCTCGCAGGATTTGCAGAACATTATGCGCAGCTTGATCCGCAAAGCGCATTAACAAAGTTACGAAATTTTGCCGAACGTTCTGTCGCCATTGTGTATATGCAGTTGGGTTTACCGAAAACACCGGCAGCAAAATTCATGGAGCAACTGAGCAGTGATGCTTTTGAAGCAGTCATACCCAAAGTGGTCATAGACAAACTTCATGCCTTGCGTATTCACGGCAATAAAGCCGCGCATGGCGATAAGGTCACCGATCAAACTGCACTCTGGCTTTTGAAAGAAACCTTTGATATTGGCCGCTGGTTGTTTGCTACGTATGCAAATGGTGACTTAACCAGCATTACCGATTATCAGTCACCTAAACCAGCACCATCCGAAAAATCTGATTATAAAAAAGAACGTAAGGCTCTTCTAGAGCAGTATGCCAAACAAGAAGCGCGTATGCAGGCCATGCTTGCAGAACTGGAGGCCGAACGTCAAAAAGCCGCACAACTGGAACAGTCGGCAGAAGAACTTGAACAACTCAAGCAACAGGCCACCAGCAAAGGCCAACAAGCCGCGCATGATCTGCATTTTAATGAAGCGAATACCCGTAAATATTTAATTGACTTGCAACTGGCGCAAGTCGGTTGGCATCTGGATCAACCCGAGCAAGTTACCATTGAAGAAAAAGTGTTGTATCAACCCACTGATAGCGGCGTTGGCTATGCCGACTATGTACTTTGGGATGATAACGGTAAACCTTTGGCTGTTCTGGAAGCAAAGAAAACGGCGGTTGATGCAGAAACTGGTCGTCATCAAGCCAAGCACTATGCCGATGGACTGGAAAAAATGCACGGTCAACGCCCCATAATTTTCTATACCAATGGTCATGATATTTGGATTTGGGACGATCATCAGGCGCAAAATTACCCGCAACGCCGCCTGTATGGCTTTTATTCAAAATCCAGCCTGCAATATCAAGTTCGGCAACGCACTGAACGTAAATCCTTCAATAGCGTATCACCCAAAACCGAAATTTTAGGTGAACGACTTTATCAACACGAAGCCCTAAAACGCATCACCGAACGCTTTGAATACAAGCAACGTAAAGCATTAGCGGTACAAGCCACCGGCACGGGTAAAACCCGATTATCCATTGCATTATCGGATGTTTGCATGAAAGCCGGTTGGGTAAAACGTGTGCTGTTTGTATGTGATCGCCGCGAATTGCGTAAACAGGCAAAAAATGCCTTTAGTGAATTTCTAAATGCACCCATCGCTATTCTTAACAGTAAAAGCATACAGGACACCCATAATCGCATCTTTGTTGCGACCTATCCGGCGATGATGAAGGTTTTTGATACCTTTGATCCTGGCTTTTTTGACCTCATCATTGCCGATGAATCGCATCGCAGTATCTATAACATCTACGGCGATATGTTTAAATATTTTGATGCACTACAAGTAGGACTGACGGCAACGCCGGTTGAAATGATTAGCCGTTCCACCTGTCAATTATTTGCCTGCGATTTTAAACAGCCGACCAGCAACTATTCCTTAGAAACAGCTGTTGAAGAAGGTTACCTAGTGCCGTATCAGGTTGTTAAGCACACCACCAAATTTTTACGTGATGGCATCAAAGGTAAAGCCTTAAGCGCCGAAGCTATTGCCGAACTGGAAGACCAAGGCATAGATCCGAATAGCCTGGATTTTGAAGCCGCAGAAATAGATACTGCAATTTACAACAAGGATACCAATCGCAAGATTCTGCAAAATCTGATGGAAAAGGGTGTTCGTCAAGCGGACGGTCAGACCTTGGGTAAAACCATTGTCTTTGCCAGAAACCATAAACACGCAAAATTACTGGAATCACTTTTTGATGAACTCTATCCACAATATGGCGGTAAATTTTGCCAAGTAATAGACAACTACGATCCAAGGGCCGAAGAACTGATCGACGACTTTAAAGGCACAGGCAGCAATGATCAACTAACCATCGCCATTTCAGTAGATATGCTGGATACCGGCATAGACGTACCTGAAATTGTGAATCTAGTCTTTGCGCGGCCTGTAAAATCTCCGGTTAAATTCTGGCAAATGCTGGGTCGTGGAACGCGTTTATGTCTTAACCTATTCGGACTAAACAAACATAAAACGCATTTTTTAATCTTTGATCACTGGGGCGTGGTTGAGTATCACGGCGCAAAGCAACGGGATGTAGTCATCAGCCAATCCAAATCGTTGATGCAGCGTCTATTTGAAGCACGACTATCGCTGGCAAAATCAGCGTTGCATCATGCAGAACCCGATTTTTTTGATTGTGTTGCGCAAGGCCTGCACAAGTCTATAAACAGCCTGGATGATAAAACGATTTCGGTGCGCGACAAGTGGAAAGTAAAACAGCAGATGGGGCAATTGGACACAGTGCGACAGTTTAGTCCCAATACGGTAATTTTGCTGGAAACTGAAATCGCACCGCTGATGCAATGGGTTGATGTGCGCGGCCACAGCGACGCTTATCAGTGGGACTTATTAGTCAGTCAAATCCAGGAAACCAAACTGAAATCAGCGAGCGCCGTTGATGATTTAGTCGGTGATGCGATTACACAGCTATGGCAGTTACAGATGAATCTTAATCAAGTCAAAGCCAAGGCACCGATGATCAAGCAGTGCCGTGAACTAACTTGGTGGCAGGCCGCATCCTTGGATGACATTGAAACGGCGCGTATTGAACTGCGTAGCATAATGCAGCACCGCAATAAACAAATAAATCCGCCACCTGGACCGCCGATTATAGATATTACCGATGGCGATGAAATAAGCGAACGGCAAGGTACGTATCTAAAAGCGGTGGATATGGTTGCGTATCGGGTAAAGGTTGAACAGGCACTTACTGAATTGTTTGATAAAAACCCAGTACTGCAAAAAATTCGTCTAGGCGAACCGGTCACCGAAGCCGAATTAAATAATCTAAATGCACTGATACATACCCTGCATCCCAGCATTGACCTCAATGTCCTCAAAAGCTTTTATGATACCGCCGCGCCGCTGGAGCAAATCTTAAGGTCTATCGTGGGACTGGATGCTAAAAATGTGAACCAACAATTTGCGGCCTTCATTCAACAGTATCCCAGTTTGACCGCACGGCAGGTGCAATTTTTAAGTTTGCTGAAAAGACAAATTGCGCAAACCGGTGCCATTGAAATTAACAGTCTTTATGAAATGCCGTTTTCGGCCATCGGCGAATTAGACACGCTTTTTACAAACGACCAACAAATTGACGATCTGCTTTCAATTGTTGAAAGCTTTGGAAAACAACCGGCTATGGCTAGCAAAATACAATAACCACGGAAAACTTGCATGATTACAGGCGAACTAAAAAATAAAATTGACAAACTCTGGCTAGAATTCTGGCAAGGGGGTATCGCCAACCCCTTGACAGTGATTGAACAAATTACCTTTCTGATGTTTGCCCGACTATTAGATATAAACGAAAGCCGCGATGAAAAGCGCGAAGCGCGTACCGGCAGAACCTTTACACATCGCTTTAAAGAAACCGAACAGCATTTACGCTGGAGCCAGTTTAGTCATATTGAAGATGCAGACCGCTTAATGACGGTGGTGCGCGACCAAGTGTTTAAGCATTTCCGTGAACATACCAGTGATAGCCGGTTTGGCGATTACATGAAAGATGCGCGTATGGTCATTGATAAACCGAGTTTGTTGGTCAAAGCCATAGAAATGATTGACGCATTGCCTTTAGACGCTGGCGACACCAAAGGTGATTTATACGAATATTTGCTGAGTAAATTGACGACTGCCGGCATCAACGGCCAGTTTCGTACACCACGCCACATCATCAAACTGATGGTGCGTATGCTTGATCCACAACCCGATGAGTTGGTTGCTGATCCAGCTTGCGGTACTGCGGGGTTTTTGGTGGCAGTGATGGAATATCTGTTGGAAATTTACAGCAGCCAAGCAGGCATTATGCTGGAGGAAGTGGTGGATGATAAGGGCAAAACGGTTACCCAAAAAATCTATACCGGCGACCTCTTAAGTCAGGAGCAATGGCAACGCATCAAAACCAAAATGTTTCATGGCTTTGATTTTGACAGCACCATGTTGCGCATCGCCGCCATGAATCTTTACATGCACGGCGTTGAAGATCCCGATATTCATTATCAAGATACCTTGGCGCATACCTTCGCCGAACATTTTCCGGGACTTGAAGAAAATGCCTTTGACGTGGTGATTGCTAATCCACCTTTTAAAGGCAGCTTAGATGAAGACACCATTAACCCGCATATATTGCGGCAGGTCAAAACCAAAAAAACCGAACTGCTGTTTATTGCCCTGATTTTGCGTATGCTGGCGAATGGTGGCCGTAGCGCCACCGTTGTGCCGCAAGGCGTGTTGTTTGGTTCGTCAAATGCGCATCAAGCTTTACGTGAATTGTTAATTGAAAAAAACCAGTTGGAAGCTGTCATCAACTTACCTAGCGGCGTTTTCAAACCTTATGCTGGGGTTGCGACCGCAATTTTAATCTTCGCCAAAGGCGGCTTTACTGATCACGTCTGGTTCTATGATGTGCAAGATGATGGATTCTCATTAGACGATAAACGCGATCCGCTGTATCTGGACGAACAAGGTAACCCGCTTCAGTTTGCCGGTGATTTACCCAAGGTATTAGCTGCATATCAAAGTCGTGATAAAGCTGTTGCCGGTACAGATGCAAACAATAAAGGCCAGGCCTGCTTTTGGGTCAGTAAAGCCGATATAGCAGCCAATAAGTATGATTTATCGGTTAATCGCTATAAGGAAACCGTCCATACCGAAGAAGAGTACGAAGACCCCAAGGAGATTTTGCAAGAGTGGATGTCGTTGGTGGACGAAATTCAGGGAGAGCTTAAGGAATTGGAGGGGATGCTGTGAGTTGGCCATTGGTTTCTTTGGATAGTCTGGCACAAAAAATTGATTACGGATTAACGGCTTCCGCTGCTGAAAGTATTGAAGGGCCACGGTTTTTAAGAATTACTGATCTACAGAATGACACTGTTGACTGGAAATCTGTACCTTCCTGTGTTTGCACTAAAAAAGATGTTGAACAATATCGTTTGGTTAAAGGAGATATTGTCTTTGCACGAACTGGTGCTACAACAGGAAAAAGCTATTTATTAAACGAAATGCCCGAGGATACAGTTTTCGCTTCTTACTTGATAAGAGTTAGACCGAACGAAAAAGTGGATTCTCAATATTTGTCGTTTTTTTTTAAATCACCGATATATTGGCAACAGATTGCTGTAATGGCTAATGGTGCTGCCCAGCCGGGAGTGAACTCTTCAAAATTGAAAGAGTTAGAAGTTCCATTGCCTCCATTAGCAGATCAAAAACGCATTGCCGCAATTCTTGATAAAGCAGATAGCCTTCGTCGTAAAAATCAGCAGGCAATTCAACTTGGGGAGAAGTTTCTGAGGGCGATGTTTTTGGATATGTTTGGTGATCCGGTGAGTAATCCAAAGGGGTGGGAAACCAAAAAACTGAAAGAGCTGACATCTAAAATAGGTAGTGGCGCAACTCCTAGAGGAGGACAAAGCGCCTATGTCGAAACAGGAATTTCACTAATCCGTAGCTTGAATATTCACGACGATAAATTTCTTCATAAAGACCTTGCGTTTATAACTAATGAACAAGCAGCCGCTTTATCCAATGTTGAAGTTGAGAAAAATGATGTTCTATTAAATATAACAGGGGCATCTGTATGTCGTTGTGCAATGGTTGATAATTCAATACTCCCAGCAAGAGTAAATCAGCATGTATGTATTATACGCGCTCCTGAAATGGAGCCAGAATATTTACTCCATTTAATCATTTCAAGGTCTTTCAAGAAGAATTTATTGAAAATTGCAGGGGGCGCTGGAGCAACAAGAGAAGCGTTAACCAAGGAACAGGTTGAAAACCTATTGATTCCAATTCCACCACACAAGTTGCAAGAGAAATTTTCCGCGATAAAGGAAAGAATTAGATTAGTGATAGAAACAAACAATACGGCAACTGGATTATCGCTATTTGAATCTCTCAGTCAAAAGGCATTTACAGGAAGGTTATGAATTAAAAAAAATTATTCAACGCAGTAATAAAGCAAGCATATTCATATCGCGTACAAAAAATTAAATGGAGTATTAGAAAATGGTTATTGATCGTCTTTTTACCCTACGTGATCAAGCAGAACGATTACGTGTTGAATTAAGTAAGTTAATTGAAGATGAACATCCGCACCATCGCGTAAAACTGCGTGAAGAGATAGAACTTATTAAAGATTCCTTGGAAAAATCAACAGTTCCAGAATGCTTTCGTATTGCAATAGTCGGAACTTTCAAAACAGGTAAATCATCGTTTGTAAATAAGTTAGCTGAAGAAAGACTTGCTGGTGTTGAAACAAATCCAGAAACGGCAGCTATAACCGTTTTTCGATACGCTGAAAAACCTAAAGCAGAAGTTACTTTGATTACTCAAAGCGAATGGCAGAAAATGGAGGACCTTTATGAAGAAAGTCCAAAGCATCCAGAAGCGTATCGAGTAGCTGGATTACGTGACTTTAATGAAAACATGGCCAAACGTAAAGAAAAGTCTGAAAAACCATTAAATTTTGATCGAATCGATCCGGTTGCTCTTGTTAATAAATGGTTGAAACCAGAAGGTAATAAGCACGTTATTGATGCGGAAAAGTGGGAAACGAAAGAGGGAAAACAAACTTTTCGTAAAAATATCCGTCAGTTTACTTCAGGTAGTAATCCACTACATTATTTCGTGAAAGAGTTGGCTGTATACGCACCTGTACCACTGCTCCGTGATCATGTCGAACTCATCGACACTCCAGGATTAAATGACACCCAGTTATATCGCGGGCAATTGACAGAAGATTTGCTTTCAGGCGTTGACGCGATCTTGTTTTTAACAAGAAGCGGAGCATCGTTTAGTCAATATGATAAAGAATTTATTGTCCGTCAGCTTCGCAAAAAGCGTTTACGTCATCTGCGTTTAGTAGTAACAAAGGTTGACGAAACGTTTGAGTCAGCTGTCCGAGATGCAAAAGAAGAAGATGAAACACCACCTAGTTTTGGACAAGTAAGAGAAAAGGAAGAGGCTCGTTTACGCTTAGAAATCAGCCGCACCCTTGATGAATTATTGGAAGATTCAGAACTTAAAGATGAGGATGGTCTTTATTATATGGAACAACTGGATGCTTTGAAAATTCATTTTACCTCTGCCGTTTGGTTTGATGATGGTCGTATTGATGACTCAGGTATTCCAGAAGTTAAAGCCGCTTTAGTCGAGGTATTATCTGAAAACTACCACCTCCAGCAAATGGTGGAGCATTTGGAGCGGACGATTGATTCAATTCGTTCCAGACTTAGAGGCTTTTTCAATGAACGACTTTCAGTTCTGGAGGCAGAGTTTGACCCAAAAAAGGTCGAAACCAGTATGGCGCAGATCGAGGAAAAACTCATTGAATGTTTAGATGATTTTGAGTCGGAAATTAAACAATTAGCAGCGGTACACGAAAACGAGCAAATTGGTTTGCAAGAGTTGATGGATGCAAACATTGCGAAAATGCAGTTTATGGCAAGAATTGTTTTATCTGATTTTGAAAAAACGGATTTAGCGTTGCACTGGAAATCAAGACGTCACGGAAATTGGGGTTATATAAAATATGTACTGGGTGAAAAGGTTGCGGACAAAGTTTTTCCGGTTTTGGAATCTTCTTTAAATCGCAAGATTAAGCCATTTAAGGATTTTATCGATTTGGCCTCTTGCTCTTTGGATGGACTTGAAAGTGAAATTGTAAAACTTGAATCAGAATCAGCAATTGAAGGACTACCAAAAATTGAGTTTTCAGAAGCCAAAGAGCGTTTTATGAACTCATTTATTCAGGAAGTTAAAGAGTGCGTTGAGAACGAGAAAGATGTGGTTGTAGAGGTGCTGGAACAATTTGCTAACGGTGAGCTCAGTGAAAAACTTGAAAGTGCAAAAATTGGTGTTTCAGACCAATGGGGATCAGGAACTACAAAGCGTCAAAACGTTGAAGTAATAGGATTTTACGATGATATTACTAATAGTTTATCACAGGCATTATCGACTTACCTTAAGTTAAGGATGAATGGGTTTGGTAATTTTTTATCAAAAAACGCGGATAGCTTGTATCCAAAATTAAGAATATCCGTTCAATCAATGCTGGATACTCGTAAGCAACTTATTCATGAAAATCTTGCCGATCAAACCGATGCAGCCCGCAATCGTCTTGAGCAGTATCTTGAACATGGCATAGCTATTTTAGATGGAAAACTAATCACAACACCAACTTTTGAGCCAATTCAAAAAGAAGTTCCGCAAGAGTTGGAAGTTGACATATCCGAAGAAGCTACAGGCTTTAGTTATGAAACCATTTTTGGGTCATATATTTCTAATGCCAGCTGTATTTATATAAAAGAACCCTATCTTAGATTCAAATATCAACTAGATAATTTCAAGAATTTTTGTGGTCTGGCTGCTCGTTCAGGCAACGTAAAGAAGATCGAGTTAATTACTGGGGGTCTTGAAGAAGAAGAGAAATATTACTCCGATTCTTACCTTGAAGACATTTGTCGGAGACTCAGCGAAGATCATTCAATTGAATTTAACTGGCAACGCGATATAAACTTACACGCTAGAGAAATTCGAACTAATGATGGCTGGGTAATCCTTTCTGATAGAGGTTTAGATATTTATAAAAAGCCTGAAAGTCGAAATGAATTTGGACATTTTGATCTTGCTCTTAGAAAGTGTAAGCAAACGAAAGTGCATATTCGCAGGGAGCTTTAGTTAGCTTTGTGACGACTGTTTTAAGTTCAAATCGGCCTGCAGTCAAATGGTAAGTATATAATTGGATAGCGTACAATATATAAATATTCTTGTGAGTAGATAATTAATTTTATTACGTCCATTAGAGCCTCCGTTGCCATAAATCAATAATTCGTTTATTTTCAATAAATTGTGTTATGGCATGTATTTTGCTTATAACAAGGAAATCCCATTCCAAACCAGAATGTTGTATCAAAAGCGAATAAAATATGGAGTTGATAATATGCCAATAAATAACACTCAATTTAGATATTACGATAGCAATGTATTGCGCCTGCCTGCCGATATGCGTACAGCGTATCACGAACAAGTTGACCGTCTTATCAACGAACTTACAAAAAGAGTACATCAGCAAACTGAGATCAAAATTACAAAGGTTGTGAAAGCGGGATCGTTTGCCAAGTACACCATTCTTAGAAAAACCTCAGAAGACCCTATAGACGTTGATGTCGTGTTCTATATTTCTGGTCGTAGTGTTGATCAGGAGACCCTTGAAAGTCTGAGCGAGACAATTTACAACCTATTGATTAAGCTTTATCCCAATAAGTCGGTTGAACATTTTGAAATTCAGCGGAAGGCAGCAACCGTCAAATTCATCAGATCGGGTTTAAGTGTTGATATTGTTCCCGTTATAGAAGACCCGGCTAGACCGGGTTACGGCTGGCAATATGACATACACGATGGCACTAAAATTCAAACATGCGCTCCTTGTCAAATCAAGTTCGTTCGTGATCGTAAAAATGTTGATAGTGATTTCAGGACGCTGGTGCGATTAGCTAAAAAATGGAAAAACTATATCGGACTCAAACCACTAAAATCCTTCATCATTGAATTGATTATGGCCCATGTCCTTGCCAAGAATGGCAAAGACGGTTTGATCGAGAAACGCTTTCGCGATTTTTTACTTTACATCGCCCAATCTGAATTGAAAGAAGTAATTTACTTTCCTGAAAACGGACAAGTTTCCTCGCAATTTTCAAATCCTGTCATCATTCTCGATCCAGTATGCAACAGCAATAACGTCGCCAGTCGCATTACCGAAACTGAGCGGCTAGAAATTGTCGCAGCTGCGAACGATGCTTGGGAAATCGCTAACCATGCCTCTTTCGAAGACGACGTCGAAATATGGAAGGAGCTGTTTGGTCCTCGATTTAAAATGGAGGACTAACAAATGAGTTATTCAAGTACCGCAACAGAGACCTATTCTATTATCGACATTGAATCTGTTATGCGGCGAGTCACAGCTGACATCGTGATGATCGCAAGCAGTACAGCCGCCATTTCCGAAGCAACAGCCCGTGAATGGGGTCATGACATTGAAGTTCTTGCCAAAAAAGGCTACCTTAGAGCTGTTGACTTGACGTTATTCAGCTCAAACACTGAAGTTAGGGCAGTACGATATAACGTTAACACTGAATCCGGTGCCTTGACCACAAGCCGTCCGGGTGGTGTGCTTTGGCCGCGAGTTAATCAACCCTTCCTTCAAATTATTCTGATGTACACAACAGAATATGATGATCAGGCTCGAACGAAAATGAAAGGGAAACTTCGCGTATCTTGGAGTCCGACTAACGCAGATACAAGTCATTCAACACTAAATTCTAATTCAGGTCGAAATTATATCAGTAACGCATACGGCATGCAGCGCAAGGATTTCAGCTAATGAGCAGTCAAAACAATATTTTCGATAGCAAAACTGTTCTACCTGACAGCACCCTGGCGGCTCGGCAGAAAACATTACTTGGATTTGATGCTCGCTACGAGAGAATCCATGATCAACTGCGTCTATTGCTTAACCTTACGGAGTTAGCCGAATGGAGCAAAAAGCATCATGGGCAACGTATCCCTCTATGCGATCTTGTAGCAGATCAATATCCACTAGTCATTTTTTATGGCGACGTAGGCACCGGAAAAACAGCAACAGCTGAATGTATCGCCAATCGTTTGGCAAAAGAATCTGGTACTGAAGACTCTATACTATTCAAGCTGAGCAACAGAGTACGTGGAAGTGGCAAAGTCGGCGAAATGGGCACGCTTTTAACCCAGGCATTTCAGGAAGTCATCCAGTCTGCAGGAAAAAACAGGCGTGCAATAATGGTCATAGACGAAGGAGACTCCCTCGCAGCCTCCCGCTCTCAGGAGCACAGCCATCATGAAGATAAGGTTGCAGTAAATACCTTAATACAATGCATTGATGACTTGCGGCGATTTGGTGGACGGATAGTATTATTTCTATGTACGAATAGGCTATCGGTGCTGGATGCTGCACTACAAAGACGAGCGGCGATAGTAGAAGAATTCCTCCGACCAAATGATGCGGAACGACGGGCTTTATTGAAAATGGATTTAACTGGGATTTCCCTTACCGATAGCCAAATAGCCATTTTAGTGACCGAGACAGGGCCAAAGTCGGGAGTTCCTGGCTGGACATTTTCTGACATTCGAACCCGATTATATCCGGCGGCACTAGCTTCGGCTTTCCCTAATCAGCCGCTTAGCTTTACGCATTTTCATGAAGCCGTAAAAAATATGCGCCCATCACCTGTCCTGGAGGATTTCTAATGTCGAGATCACCGCTTTTCGGGCGACGAATTCATATTGCCGGCAGTATTTCGAATGAAGAACATTACGCATCTGCCGAGGAAGTTGGGCGTGCTAGGCAGTTGGTGGAAGTTCTAGTTAAGGAACTACTCCGTAAGGGTGCTTCTTTCGTCATCCCGGTAGATGCCGAGAAGTTGCGAAAATCTGATGGGCTTCCAATCTGCTTTGATTGGCTGGCCTGGAATACCATTCAGGAAAATCTGGCAAGCCGCCCGACCGGCGCACCTGATCCATTAGTTATTGCTGTCAAACACCACAAGAACGAAGAGCAAATCCCCGAGCAATATCAGAATCTGTGGGATACGTTGCGAGGCTCTGATCTTGTGCAGATCGAGAGCGCAGCGCATTGGAATATGAACAGTAAACGGATGGAAGTTCAAGCCGGTTATGGAGATATTCTGATCGCTATTGGCGGTGGCGAAGGGGTGCTATTTTTAGCAAATCTTTATCACGACGCTGGAAAACCCGTGATTCCTTTGAATCTCAAGCTTTGCCAACTTAACACTGGCGCTCTGAGGATTTTCGAGTACGGTCAATCTAGTAGCCATGCACGACGACTTTTTCAACCGGAAAGCGCAACACTGCCACATACGTGGATCAATCGGATTGATTTCCCAACTCGCAAAGATCCTATTGAAAGGGCGCGCGACCTAATCGACCTCCTTGAGGATCTTTCACCACCTAAAGCATTCGTGATTCGTCTTCTAAATTCTAAAACCCCAGAATATCCAGAGGTTCAGGACTTCTTTGACACTGTTGTTCAACCGGTAATGGAGGATGAGCTGGGATATAAATTGACTGTGATAGATGGGAATCAAGCATATGATTACGCTAGAATTGATGAAGAAATTTTCGCTAAACTTCATCGTAGCAGCGTTGTCATTGCTGACATCACCGCATTACGCCCAAATTGCTTCTTAGAGCTGGGGTATGCTCTTGGTCGAGGTCTTCCAACAATGCTCCTTGCAAAAGATGGAACTGACCATCCTTTTGACATTAACTCGTTTTCCGGCCATCACTGGAAAACGACTGGATCAGCTGAGGATCGTCGAAGAGAGTTTCGTAAACACTGGAATGCTATTAAAAACCGTCCACCCTTAGTTCCAACGGAACCATTGATTCCATGAATACCAAACACGAAGTTTTTATCTCTGTAGATATTGAGGCATCTGGTCCTATTCCTGGTGACTTTAGCCTGCTTTCTATTGGAGCCTGTGCTGTTTTTGATGACACGCTCACGTTCAGTTGCAAGCTCAAGCCAACAACTCGCAACTTTGTTCCAGAGGCGTTGGCAGTAACGGGTTTGTCGTTGGATATATTGGAGCAAGAAGGACTTGATCCAGTTGAAGCAATGAAGAGTTTTCGTGATTGGGTTCAACATATTTCCAGAAACGATGGCTTGCCAGTTTTCGTTGGCTTTAATGCTTCGTTTGATTGGTCTTTCGTCAACTATTATTTTCACCGATACATTGGCGAAAACCCATTTGGTTTTTCAGCTTTGGATATCAAATCCTTATATATGGGAGCAGCAAATTGTTCATGGAGGGAAACCAAGTCAAGTTTGATTGCCGAAAAAATCCATCCGAAACTTATAGCCAACCACGAAGCATTGCAAGACGCTCGATATCAGGCAGAACTATTTCGTCTAGTTCTCGGCAAGAGGTAAAGAATATAGAAAAACATATCAATATGTTAGTCGCTTAAACACCACAGAGGAGAAGGAACGACTCGATCATTCATCTTTTTATTTATAAAATATGTTTATTGGATGTAAGCAATGACGCGAAACAAATTTTAAAATAGATGCTCAACCATATATGAGTTTTATATTTATAGCTACGCCAAAAGCCTTTTATCTGAATGCGAAGAAATTAATTAACGAGCAATATTTCTGAATTTCATTTTATTAGTAATAAAGAATATTATTTACGTTAATTCCAGTCAACGAATAAAAATAGAAAATTTAATTTTAAAAATGGATGTTCAATGCTACCTAAAGAATGGCTTAATCAATTTTATTTGTCTAGACAAATAACTTGTCCAGACAAACGCTCATTATATCGTTATCGCATGAACGATAATGAGTTCGAGTCATTAAAATCTACTTTAAAAACCACCGCTTTATTTGGTTTAGAACATATTCATAAAACAGTTGGCTGGAATGCTGCCTTTGTTATTTATGCTTCTGAATGGTGGCGGCGTGAATACGATGGTAGCTCTTGGTCCTGGGACAAGTTGTTTGCTTCCTTCAATGCAGATGTCAAAGTTTTATCTACGAGCCGGCGGAATCTGTTAGTCGAGACTGGATTACGCTATTGGGGACGAAAAGTACGCGTCATTAATGGGAGTTCGCGTTATCTTGGCACAATAGCCATCGAAGGCGGGTTGCCACTTAATCAAATAACCAGTAAATCTAACGATTGGTTGGGTCGGGTTTTCAGACAAGCCATTCCGAAGTATAGCCGACTACATCATACCGGAATTAAAGCAGAAAACCTTATTGGGGAATGCGATTACATCATTCCGAACACCTACCAAAATGATCAGGTTTATACAATTCTTGGCGACATGGTCAAAACGGTCGTCGAATTTAAGCAAAAGTATGCTTTGCAGGATTGCAAAGATCCAATCGGCGTACTTGATCTGAAAGCACCTTCTTGGCGAGAAAATTTTCCATTGCCCATTGGAACTGATGTCGGTCAAAAGCTACTTTCCGATATGGTGCTGATTGCAGTAAAAGCAACTGATCAAAAACCAAATCAACCATTCCGAGGTGTTCGTAAACTCGGTACTGACGGTTGTTTACAACTACAATTTGAACTGGCTGGGTTTGTTCCTTTTGAAAGGCTAAATCTTGCCGAGCCTATTCCGTCGAGACTGGATGTTGAGTTAGTTAGTAGCGACGGCACCGTAAATTCATTAGGTGTTGCTCTAAAAACAACCTATCAGGCTAGACCATCACTCAAAATGCCTAGGTATGCCGGTACCGTCAAAACCGATCAGGCGTCAAATGGTTATCGGCTACGTTTAAGGCATTTATCCACAGTGATCTACGAAGATGCGATTGCAGATTGCGAAGAACTTGACAGAGAAGCACCATGGACATTCAGCCAACAAAATGATGATTGGATTTTGGAAGGTGTGGCTAGCATTAGCACTCGCGCGAAACAGGTAAGGATTCTTTACCCCTCACAACTTCATCAGGATAACGAGAGCGTTGTCGTATTGCACTCTTCTTCTCCAAACCACTTAATTGAAGTCAGCGGGATAATCCAGTTTTCCAATCATGACGGTACGAACTTTATCATCAAAACTGGGCAAGATATATCGGCGGATCGGTTTTATCTGCAAGGCAAGCTGCTTGATTTCAAATCATTGCCTACGCAAGTTTATCTGGGGATGCCAACACTGATTTGCGTGAATAATGAGAATGAAAGACGCACAGAAATTTCCTCTTCTAAATTGGTTGCTCGATCTGCTAACACAAGAAACTCATGGTTACCAGCCTCTGATATTCATCAGGGCATTGTCGAAATACGTTATCAAGATAACCAAGGTAATGTTCGGTTTCGTAAAAAGTGCGCAATATTGCCTCAAGACTTTTCAGTTCGTTTCAAACCATCGCCAAAATCACTGGATGGACGTATATGCCTGGACAATACCAACGATGTCACAGTGATTTGCGGATCGGCAATTAGAAACACTATGATCCCGGAAGCCAATGGTATCTGTGTTGATTTATTTGCAGATAGCGCACCGCCAGCTTATATGGATTTGTCTTTATGTTGGCCGCGACAACCGGAAATGCTAACCGTCACACTGCCATTTCCTGCGCGTGGCGGACAAATTATCAATGCAGAAGGGATTAAACAATCCTCTAGGCAGCCATTGTTTTTAGATCAATTACACGGCTTTAGGCTTAGATTATTTAATGAGGTGCCCAATAAAAATCGGCATTTGCAGATTGAATTAAGACTTAAAGACGACGCGTTGAGCGATGCTCGTGATTTGTATTTCCGTGATGACGTAAGAGTTAAAGGCGCCGTTATCGAAATAGCCTTGATTGACTATCAAGAATGGTTTCGATCTTTCTTAGCTATTAGCAGAAATCTAGACAGCAGTGTGTCGTTTGCAGTTTATGAAAATGGCACGGAATTGCTTAAAACCGAAGTTTTCCGTTATCAATTTATGCTTCAGAGAGATTTTTTATCTGGCTGTGTCGAACTGGATAGCATAGATCATGCATCCTTGGTTCATGATGAAATTTCAGGCATTGAATTAAAGGCAATGCGGCTGGCACAACCCGAGCAAGCTCACGTTACGCTCGAAGCACAAAGTTCGGAGCAGGCTTTCACTGGGCGTTGGTTTTTTTACCCAGAAAAACGAGATTTAGGGGGGTGGTTGATTTATCCGACGGAATCCTCTTCCGTATCACTACGGCCTATTTTATGGCACATTGGGGAACAAGTTGATGATTCAGCATTATTCATAAATGGTGTTACGACCCTTCATCGGGCTGTAACACTTGGCAAAGATTACCGACAAGACGCAATCCGTAACGTCCTCAAAATAATATGTTTGGATTATGAGCACAGCGGTTGGAATTATTTAAGGAATCTATGTAAACAGTGTATGCATTTGCCACTGGCTAGCTTTGATGTTTGGACCATTTCCGTAACCAGCACTCAAGTTTTGGCCAATTTGGTTTTTCAAATGGATGAACGCTTCACCAAAAAACTTGGTGAAGAACTGCCAGTTTTCTGGGAACTTATTCCAATTCAGGATTGGTTAACTGCATTGCGCAGTTTTCAGAATTATCTGAATAAAACAATCGATGAGCTGGAAGATACGCAACTCATTATAGAAAATCGGATTAAACGCATCAGCAATCTAAATCAGTCGATGGAGTTAGTATCTCGACATCTCACGGAGGTGTTCTTCAACACCTCCACTCTTGAGCTCAATGCCATGAAAGGTATTCCCTTTGATGTTGTAAAAAACATGATCCGAGATTCTCAGCAAGATTTGGATAGGCGACAGGCGGAGAGTCAATGGCCGGAAATGTTAAAGCCCGAACTTATGGCTCGATGGTTACAATTGGATAAATCATCCCAGCGTTGGCTAAATCTTGACGGCATTACCGACCACCACCGCGCAGTTACAATTTTGCCTGTACTATTAGCAATTTATTGTTCAAAGCAAACAGTACCTGAAAATTGGCTGGGCGATTCCGTTATTATTTTTAAAATTAACCGACTTAAAGCGTTTGATGAAGCCTGGTTTAATGAGGCATTTTCTATCGTACTAGCCTACTTATCTCAAAACCTCATCAATTCATCATGCTAAATTATTTTCAGCCTCTTATTAGACAGTTATCAGAACGATCCGCAGAAGCTACATTAAGTATTTTAGGCATTAGTCATCCAGAACTTCGTCAATTTTTAACTGAGCAATTTAATCAACCGGTTGGGGATGCCAATAATTTTTTAGCCGATCCTGTTTTTGAGGCAATTTTCGGCTGGGAAGAAGCCAATATAACCATGGATAGATTGGCTGGCTCTTTATTAGAAAGAGCCTTGTTGGATGCTATGGATAGCCCACCTGCCGAACTAAAGGATTACGCTTTTCGTAAGGAATGGAAGCCATATCAGCATCAGCTGAAAGCATGGGAGCAGCTTTCACATAGTAAGCCGCAGTCAATTGTAATCACAAGCGGAACCGGGTCAGGTAAAACCGAGTGCTTTATGGTACCGGTTATCAATGATTTAGTTCGCCAATACCAAACACAAAACCAGCCTCTAATTGGCGTTCAGGCGTTGTTTATTTATCCACTCAATGCCTTGATTAACAGTCAACGTGATCGTCTTCGCGCATGGACACATGCCTTTGACAACGGAGTCCGCTTTTGTTTGTACAATGGCAACACACCTGAAAACGAAAAAGCTGCTAAGCAAGCGGCGAACCCTAATGAAATAATGTCGAGGACTTTGCTGCGAGCTACTCCACCACCATTGCTAGTGACCAATTCCACGATGCTGGAATACATGCTAGTCAGGCAAGTGGATTCACCAATCTTACAAAAGTCGCAAGGCAAATTGCGCTGGATCGTTCTTGATGAAGCGCATACCTATATAGGCTCGCAAGCCGCTGAATTGTCGTTGCTGCTAAGACGAGTACTCCATAGTTTTGGCGTAAAGCCTGACGATGTTCGATTCGTCGCCACTTCGGCTACGATTGGTGACAAAGATAATACTTCGTTACAACGTTACTTGGCGGATTTAGCTGGCGTTAATCAAGATCAGGTAACAGTGATAGGCGGCAAGAGAAGTGTACTTCCTCTGAACAAACCCAAAGGCAATTACAAGCAAAACACTCCAATTACAACCCTGACAGATATTGAACCCAATCTATTAGCATCCAAACAACGATATCTAGCATTGGAGGATCATCCCGTCAGTCGAAAAATGCGAGATGAATTTACACGCGACTCAATTCCCAAGACCCTTACGCAATTAAGCGACTCAATATTTAGCAACATTGCTGATACAAAATCTAGGCAGCAACAAGCCCTAACTTGGTTGGACTTATGCACGGGCACAATTCTGCCCGATAAGGACAATAAACCTAAACAAGCATTCTTACCCATTCGTGCGCACCTATTTCATCAGGTGACAAATGGTCTTTGGTGTTGCGTAGATGCCAATTGCCAGTATAAACAAAACACGCCTTTAGCTGATAACTGGCAATTTGGGTATGTTTACAGCCAGCAGCGCGAACGCTGCGAATGTGGGGCGCCAGTTTATGAACTGGTATTTTGCAATGATTGCAATAGTCCACACTTGCAAGCCTTTCAAACGGAACAAAGCCAACTCATTCAAATTCCGCGGCAAACCATCGATGAATTTAGTCTTCATATAGAGGACGACAATGAAGAGGAAAATGAAGAAGAACAACCTGCCGAAAACAAAACTGTAACTCCAAGCCATTTGGTCAATTTAGCAGGATGTGCCCATGAAGAATTTACCTATGATTTAACACTAGCATTTGGAAATAAATTATTGGGTGACGATTCGTCTGATGGCTCAAGGATACACATCGTTGATCAGGAAGAAGGTGAACGATGCGGTCATTGCGGTTATATACCTGAAAGAGGTGAGCATCATGTTTACCGCAGGTGTTTGTTAGGCACGCCCTTTTATGTCAGCAACACGATACCGACACTATTGGAGTTTTGCCAAGATGGTAAAAATCCTTTGGAAAGCCCTGGGCGCGGAAGAAGGTTAATTACTTTTACTGACAGCCGCCAAGGCACGGCTAGGATTGCCGTAAAAATTCAACAAGATTCAGAAAGAAATCGGTTAAGAGGTTTGGTTTATGGCATGGTCGCCAGCCGAGGCGTTGACCAGGTAAGTGGTGAACGTGAAGAGCTTGAGAAAAAGCGTGATGAATATCTAGCTAAATCTGAAAGATATAAACATTCTGAGCCAATGATGGCCAATGATTATCTAGAACTAGCTGAAAAAACACAAAATGAAATAGATGAGTTAGCCGCTATAAGGCCTATTTCTTGGCAAGAAGCAATTGATACATTACAGGCTAGTAGCGATATTTCAAAAGCAATGTTGGAGTATTACCGAGGTTTGAATTCGGTTTTATTTGGAGAACATGGCGGTGAAAAAACTCTGGCAGAAATGTTGCTCATTAGAGAATTCTATCATCGACCAAAGCGACAAAATACTTTAGAGACCTTAGGCTTAGTTGCCGTCCAATATCCTGCCTTGGGGTTGGTCAAGAATTTACCTCCGGAATTTAATAAATTTGGGTTAAATTTAGATGATTGGAAGAGTTTTCTCAAAATTAGTCTTGATTTTTTTGTTAGGTCCAACTTTGTTACCGTCAAGAAAGATTGGCTTAATTGGATTGGCGTCAGCATTTATCCTAAAGAATTATTAGCGCCAGATTCAAAAGAAGCTACTGGCAAACGGATAACCAAGTGGCCTTTAGTGAGAAAAGGAAGAAATCATCGGTTAGTTCGTATTCTGACCTATGCCTTAAAGTTGAAAATTGAAAATGCTTTAAATGAAGATATTCTAAACCAGATCATGCGAGCAGCATGGAAAGCATTAACTCAAGAAAGCAAGATACTGACATCAGTTTCCGGATCATTAACTTATCAAATAAAACTTGAGCAGATCGCATTTTCAGGTATCCAAAAAGCTTGGATTTGTCCTGTAACGCATCGACTCTTGGATTCTACATTCAAAGAGATAACGCCTTATTTGCCTTATGAGGCAAATGATAAAACTGCAATTTGTAAATCTACGGATATTCCGAGCCTTCCTAATAAACATGATTTTAATTCTGATCAAGAAAAAATTAGTTTCATTAGAAACTGGATTTCTTCCAATGAGCAAATTTCCGAACTAAGGCGACAAAATCTTTGGACTGACTTGAGTGACAGAATTCTCGAAGGAGGCGTTTTCTTTAGATCAGCTGAACATTCCGCTCAGCAACCTGCTGGCCGCTTACAAGAATTTGAGAAATTATTCAAAGCTGAAAAGCTCAATGTATTAAGTTGTTCCACTACCATGGAAATGGGCGTTGATATTGGCGGTATTTCGGCAGTTGCCATGAATAATGTTCCACCTCATCCAGCCAATTATTTACAGCGGGCTGGTCGAGCCGGTCGTCGTCAAGAGACTCGTGCATTATCGTTTACTATCTGTAAGGACAATCCGCATGAGAGAACAGTATTTAATAATCCTTTATGGCCGTTCATTACTCATATTAAGGCACCTTACATTACTCTAAATAGCGAGAAAATTGTTCAACGACACGCTAACTCGATGATTTTTGCATATTTTCTTAAACAGGTAATTGGTGTTTCACAAAAGCAAAATACCACATTGGATTGTGGATGGTTCTTTTGTAAGGACGATGACAATCTATCTCAATTTGAGCGATTTTGTGGCTGGATTGAGGAATTTAATGCTATATCTATCCCGGAAGAATTGGAAAAGGGTTTAACCGCACTTATAAAAAACACAATTCTTAGCGGCGTACCACTTGTTAATATCACTACGAAATCCATTGATGTCCTAACAGATGTCGATGATAAATGGCAATCTGAATACTTACCTTTGCGAACAGAATTTGATAAGAGTGAACACTCAAGCACAAATGAACCCGCCTACAAAAAAAGAGTTGAACGTGATCTCGAACGGCTTAAAGGGGAATACCTGTTAGCGGAATTAGCGACGCGGGGATTCTTGCCCTGCTATGGGTTTCCCACCGGTCTTGGCTATTTTGATCCTTATAGTATTCATGATTATCTACAACATAACCAGAAAAAGGAAACCTCAAGAGACGACAATCAAACTCGTCTTCGAGATAAGCCGACAAGGAGTTTATCAGTTGCAATTAGAGAATACGCACCAGGTTGCGATATTGTCTTAAATGGCTTGGCTTACCGTTCTGCTGGCTTAGGTTTGAGTTGGCATAGCCCTGAAAGTAGCTCAACAGAACTACAAAAAATCATGACTGCATGGCGTTGCGATCATTGTGGGGCAATTGATCATACAATTAGCTCTACCGCTGATAACAATTGTAATCAATGCGGTGAACCAATAAATTTGGATCATAGACGAGAGTTTATAGAGCCAGCCGGTTTTGCTGTTGATTTTTATTCCTCTCCGCACACGGATATTTCCGCGCAACATTATATCCCAGTGAAGGAGCCTTGGGTTACGGCTAAGGATGTCCTTCGCCCTTTGCCTAATACCAAGCTGGGATATTTTCGTGCGGGTAGTCGAGGGGAAATTTTCTACCACAGCTCTGGTGAACATGGGCATGGCTATGCAATGTGTTGGCATTGTGGTCGTGCTGACTCAATGACAGCCGATAAGAAATTACCGGATGTTTTCACTAAACCACATAAAAAATTAAGAGGGAAACCAGAAGGCGAAGTTGATGCTTGGTGTAGTGGAAATGACACTCAATTTGCCATTAAAGAAGAATTGCATCTAGGCTATATCGATCATACCGATGTTTTTGAACTGTATTTGAAACATACTAATGAGCAGATTATGCTTAATTATTCGAATGATGATAGTAAAAAAATCGCATGGACAATAGCCGTTGTATTAAGACAAGCGCTTGCAGATATTCTTGGCATTAATATTGAAGAATTAGGATATACAGTAAAGCCAACTAAACTACCGCATTGTAAATATCAGGTAGCAACTATTGTTCTATATGATAAGAGTAGTGGAGGAGCTGGTTTTTCATCTTCAGCATATCGCTATTTTGATGAACTGTTTCGTAAAGCAAGGGAGTATCTGCATTGTAATTGTCAAGGTGTTTGCCAGAATTGCTTGCTAGGATATGACACACGGTTCCACGCCGAATTTTTGGATAGAACTTTAGCCCTAAATTTTCTTTCTGACGAGTTTATTAGTCTATTTGCATTGCCAGAGTCTCTAAAATTATTAGGCCCTGACTCTACGTATACGCCTGAAACACTATCTGCTGAGATCTATCACGCTGCTGCAAAAGGGGCATCAAAGCTGCGTGTATTTTTGCATGGCGATCAATCAGGCTGGGATATTTTAAGCTCCCTAAGAGACAAGCTTTATCAATGGCAACAACTATTTTCAGAGATAAATTTAGTTATAAGCAATTCAAATGAAAGTAATTTAAGTGATATCAATAAGGAAGACTTGTGGGTTCTATCACGTATGGGCATTAAGTCGGTAATTGTCGACCATAGCTATATGCCTACACATTTAACTTGCCAGATATTATGGAATGACAATCAGTTAACATTCGCATCATCTAATAATAGTTCTACCATTTTGGACAATGACTCGCTGATTGATCCGGAAAACATATTGATTTACTCAAAAAATTATCCAGCAATACCTGTGACTCATTATCTCGACGAAAAGAGACTAAGGCCTGAAAACACTAATGGTGACATAGAAATAGAGGTTTTTGAGCAATGTAACGGCCCATTAAAGCAATTTGGTAACAGATTTTGGAAACAATTAATAGATCAAAATAAAGCGCTTCAAAAGCATTTTGTTGACGGGGATGAAATAACGTCAATTTCATATTCTGACCGTTTTCTTTATTCCCCATGGACAGTTATCCTTGTTGCTGAATTAATAGATGGGCTAAGACAGTCATTAGGCCATGCTTGGTCTAAGCCCTCTATTTCTATTCTTTCCGCTCCTAAAATTGATAAAGATGCATACCAGAAACGTGGTTTACTCGCCGATTGGTTTGAGGATTTTATGCGTGTGCAGGTTATAGAATCTTATTTCAGTGCAATGGATGAAACGTGCAAAGTTTCAGTATCACCAGAAATTCAACATGGCAGATTTATGCAGATTTCCTGGCAAAATGGTAAAACCACGATTATCCGACTTGATCAAGGAGTCGGGTATTGGGGATGTGCTGATAAACCCCCATATTTTGACAACACTGCAACCAGTCAAAAACAAGTCGATGACATGCTATATTTATTAAACAGAATAAATGTAAAAAACTATAAAAGTTTTCCAACACAAATATTCATTAAAGAAAGATAATGCTCACCTAAATATGTGCGTACTACAGCCTTTTCAACCTGTTTTTTTGTTCATCAAATTGACTTCGTGGTTAAAAATTCCCGCATAGGAGAACTGCGTTATTCGGCCAGCGTTAGCGATAAGTTATCCTGATTACCCATAAGCCTCAGCTAATTTGAGAAGCCTGCCTGGCATGGGCGGAGTTCTTACGGCGACATAAGCAAACCGAGGCAACATATCGTCCAATTGAAACCTGCGGTTGAAGCGATAACAAAATTCAGCCAGATATCGCGGGAGATGATTGGGGTTGATCGCATGATAAGTGCCGTTGATGGCTCTTTTTACGTTGCCTATCATGGTGTTAACCCAAGCAAATTCTTCACGGGTCACACTTTGCGGCCCGCCACCGGTAACAATGGTGTAATGATGGCAGGCGGCAGATAGTACAGCTGAAAAACAGGCCAATCCATCTGAGTAGACTAAGCTACCAGGCTCTAAATGCTGTTTTGCCCATCGGGTAATTTCTGTAGACTGGAAACCCTTGACCACATTCATGTTCATTGAAATGGGATGGCCGTTGTCATTCAGCGCGACAGCCGCTACAAAGGGTATTTTGTTTTCCGATCCCCGGCCTCTTTTACCACCACGGCGCTCACCGCCCCAGTAAACATCATCCAGTTGAATGATGCCGCTGAGTGATTTGCTGTCGTCACGTTCTTTCATGACCTGCATGATTTTTTGCTTCATGCTCCAGGCTGTGTTGTAAGATACGCCGATCTGCCGCATGAGCGCCAAAGCCGAAAGCCCTGTTTTTGCCTGAGTAATCAGATGGATAGCCATGAACCAAGTGGTCAGTGGAAGTTTGGTTTGCGCAAAAATCGTTCCGCTGGTCACAGAGGTCTGGTGATGACACTTTGAGCATTGATACAAGTTGCGGGTCTTGATGATCGTATAGCGATCTGAACCACAATCAGGACAACGGAATCCGTCCGACCAACGCCATTTAAACAGGGCTTGGCAGCATTGCACTTCTGTACCGTAATCTTTGATAAAATCGGCCAGGCTGTAGCCTTTTTGGAATTGCACTTTGTTTTTACTCATGGCACTTCTCCAATTCAATCAATGGCTTTTCGACAATAGAGATTGGCTAAAGTTGCTGTGGCTTATGGGTAATCAGGTAAGTTATTGATTAGAAATTTTGAATTTTTCTTTGCTATGGCCGGCAGAAATCAATTCCTGCATCCATTTTGGCGTCACGCCACGGCCTGTCCATGTCTCGCTAGGATTGGCCGGGTTCCCGTATTTGGCCGCGACTTTTCCCTTTCTGCCGCCTCTTCTGGATTTGCCTTGCTCATCGAAATGAATTTCAACGGTTGCACCGATAGCAGTCGCCAATTCCTTGATTTGAGCAATTTTTTCTTTTCGGATGCTCTTTTCCTTTTCCAGCAATTGGGCTTGGGCATCGGCAATGATTTTTTCCAATTCTTCGGGGGATTTGTTTTCAAGATCGAACATATCGTTTCCTTGTTTTTAATTTATCGTTCAGTTTTAACAAGATCGCTATGATCTTGAGATTTTAATTTCCGTGGGATGATTCGAAAAAGTTTAGCCATAAATCGCTTCCGGATCACTTCTATAATTCCTTTGTTACGCGATCAGTTTGCTGTGCTTCTGGGTATTTTCAGCAGACAGTGGGCTGAGTGCGCATCACAATGAAGTATCGCCATAGTTTAGCCGGAAAAAATGCAAATGCATCAAACCATCGTGGTACGGTTTAATTCAGTGACATAACACCCTGTCACCGAAAACCCATTCTCCCAACTCTCATTCAAAAAGCATTCAAACAGGTTTTCATGCGCTTTATGAATCAACCGATCCAACAGCAGGTAAACCACGTTACCTGCCTCGTCCTTTTTAAATTCAAGCGCTTTGGCTTCGATGGCCGACGAACTCCCGCGAAACTGGATTACCAGATCACGGCTGTTTTCGTTCAAGCTGATTTGTTTAATTACTCGATGGTTTAGGCTCATTTTTAATAGTGGTGTCGTTTGAAATTGTTTTCACTCACATCAGATCGATTGGCTTGGAAATCTGGTGCTGTTTCGCTAGGCGGCCCATTTTTTAATGGAATCCAGTTTTTCCTTTAGCTCCGGAATCGAGTTGATAAACCGATAGATGAAGGCGTCAAAGTGGACAAATTCCTGATCGTGCGGTTGATCGCCATAATCCAACCCACTTTCCGAGGCCAGCGTTTTCCATTGGATCAACTGCCCCATGTAATCGTCGATACTGCCTTGCAGGTGCAGAAAATGGCAAGCTACCTGACTTTTTTGCTGTGGTCGGATCAACCTGTAAATAGCTTGAAATTCTTCACGGCTTTTGTACGAGCGGTTGTAAAAAATCACGCTATTGAGCATTGGCAGATTAAGGCCGTCCTGCGTCACGCCCAGACTCGCCAGCATCACCTGATCGTTTCCGTAACGGATTCTGTCGTTGAGTTTTGCCGTGCGCTGTTTGATGGTTTCTTCGCCGGTGAACACCAAATGGCTGATGTTTCGTTTGTTTAGCTCAGCCGCCAGCCGGCGCAGAACCACCGGGTTTTTGGCAAACACAATAGGCCGCAAACCCTTTTCAATCTCAGTTATAATCAGTTCCAGGCAGGCCCTTTCCTTTGTGGTCAGGCATTGAAACCCTTTGCCGTAGCCTGATACGGCGCTAGGCACGTTCGCTGCCTTGAAACAGGCTTCCAACCGGGCCAGGATCATCGTCAGGTTCAGCGCTTTTCCGTCTTCTTTCCTATCCTTGGCGTAATGGCGATACCAATCGGCGAATTCTTCCACCGTTTTCACATACAGCAGCAAGTGATCCATGTCCCACTCTACATGGATGGGCTCGCGTAATTCCGGTACCGGGAATTGGACGTAACGGTTCACGGCCGGCTCTTGCTGTACCCGGCGCTTGACCATCGGCGCCATCCAATGACGGTAATCCGCCAGGAATGCAGATTTGATTTTCGGTACTTCCCGCTTGGCGCCGACGCCACTATCCAGAAATTCATTGGTCGCCCATTCAATCGTCACGTAGCGGCGGTTGAATTCGTCTCTGCCGGTGGGCTGGAATTCGGCGCTATTGAATAGCCGCGGTTCGATATAGCCACCGGACATGGAATAAGGTTGATAGGCTCTTTCCTCACCCATGCACCAGGCCGCCAAATTCAACATTTCGCGGGGATAGTTCGGGCAGGGCGTGCCGTCCAGGATGTATTTGCGCTCTGCGCCGATCTGCCAAACCGCCTGTGTTTGCAGCGATTGCCGGTTGGCCAGTAAACCGCCTTCATCACACAACACGTTCTTAATTTTCTTCCGCAGAAATTTTGCCAAGGTCAACTTTGGATAGCGCGGTTCTATGGGCCGTTTCAGGCGTTCATAGCTGATCAGGTTGATTTTTCCCAAGTTCGCGATATCGCCGGTGTTTTTGATGACCCGATAATCGCTAAAGCCGAGGTTTACAAACTCGTTGACCATTTCCGGAATCAATCTCGATTTCAGCACAATCAAGGATTTCCCGTTCAGAAGTAGCGCCAAAGCAATCGCCAATCGGGACTTACCCAAGGCCATTTGCCAACCGCAGATACCGCCTTGGGGTCTAAAGGCCAGTTCGCACAGGTCTTCCATCTGGTAATCCCAGGTCAACCAGCGATGAATGCCCAGGGCTTTGGCTTTGGTTTTCAGGCGGTCTATTTCTGCCGGAAAGGCTTCCGCAATAGGCGGATAAATTTCTTCCCAATAGCCGGCGTCTAACGCTTCGTTTTCCGGGGTGAACAACGAGAAGAAGGTATCATGTTCGCAATCAAAGACGCCTTTCCCGGTTTCCACCTGGAATCCTGTATATCTCCCCGATTCAATCCCTAAATCAACCCGAGTCGCTTTGATAGTCTCACCGGTTTTAACCGCTGCGCCTCTTTGCTGCCGATTGATCAGGCCCATTTTTTTAGCGGTTGCCTGAAAACTGGGTGTGCCTTTCCGATAAACGGTGCGTCCGTAAGGAATAGCCATTTTTCGATTTTCAGCAATGACCGCTTTTAATCCATTGGTCAGTTGTGCCGTGACCATGGGACAACCGTCCGCTTCCCGAATGATGCCGCACACATCAGACAAGGCCTTGAAGGGGTCTACTTGTATGGCAATGACATCCAGATTCAGCTTGAATTGTCCACTGTATCGGGTTTTCTTGGGGTATTTATGAGTGTGATCAGAATATAACCGCGTTTGATACAGCCGATTCATCACCCGCGCTTCGATGGCACCATCGGCAAACTTCAATTTAATCCAGCGTCCCGCCCTATCTAGAATTACATCTTTATTGCCCGTCACCGCTGTTGTGATCACCGGTTTACTGGACTCGATGCCGATCGTCCGTATCGGATGCCGGTTTAAACCGAGTCCGCCGACAGAACGGCAGGATAGTTGGAATAGTTGCGGCGGCAGCGAATCCATATCGATATTATCGCGTTTGATGCGGATAAATTCGGGCACCTTGGCGGCTGGCCCGGTCAATTTCGGCCCAAAAATCAGCAAATCGGTTTTAACCGACTGCACGTTTTCCGCCTTGAAGGTATCGCTTGGGAGTGCAAATACGCCTCTCAATCTATTGTGCAAGTCGGGGTTTTGTTCGATCACCTGCAGGGTGGTTTGCGGCAACACGGCGGCGACGATATCGCAATGCGCCAAAGCCTGCGCCAAGGCGTATTCATGAGAAACGGCCGATGTGTCCGGGCCATGCTTGCCATAATGGGTAATTCCAGGGAAGGCTTTAAGAAACGGACTGGATAACGGGATGCTGAACGGTGGATTGATCAACGCGGCGCTGAATTTTTCCAATTCAACTTGTTCCATTTTCGCCTGCACCACGTCAAACCGGTAGGGGCTTTTGTCCAGCACGTTGACCAAGGCCGATACCAGATCGCCATCGGCATCCAGTCCGTACAAATAGAACTTGGCCGGATCGGCAAACCTGAACATACTGGCTGCGCCGATACTGTTGTCGAACAAGCTGTAATGAAAAGTGTCATCTTGAAAAGCGGGTGAAATGGCTTGCCAGATAAACTTCACCAGCCAGGCCGGGGTAAAGAACTGGGACAGCGTTTCCTTGCGCTTTTCATGGAGCCCTGCCAATGACCCCGCTTTTTGAGCCTTGCTGCCCCGTGAATGAATCAAATCGAGTTCGGCCGGCAAAAACTGCTTTAACATTACGCGGCCTCCGCAATGTTCAGTTTGGTCATGATTTTTTCCGCCGTTTCCGCCTCGCCGTTGAGCATCAAAAACGCTAACATGGCGTCCATGCCGGGTTGGCTAAAACGGTATTCGTGCTTGTCTTTGTAGCAGTGAATCTCTAAATGACCGCCTTTGCCAAATACGCTGCGATAAGGGATTTTTTCGCATTGATAGCCCAAATTTTTCGCTGCGGTGATGTAATCGTCCAGAGCGGTGCCGAAGGAAAGAGCGGCATCCTGCTCAATACGCTGCAAGGCATTGCCGACAGCCAACAGTTCAGGCAATTTCTTATAAACATCGTGATAATTGAACGACCAGACTTGGCAAATCACCCGGCCAGATTTGCGATAGGGTGAATAATAGCCGTCAAAACTCGATAGGTGAAATACATCGATCATTTTTTTGGCGAATAGATGCAGCCCGGTTTCGACCAGTTCTGACAATTGCCGATTGATGGCATCGGCAATGTCGGCAAAGGCAACCGCATCCAGATAGGTTTTAGCTAATGCCTGGTCGGATTCAAGGTTACAGTCCTGGTGTTGATAAAAAGGTTCGCAAAACGCTTTTTGTCTGTGATTACGGTAGGTGAATAGCTGATAAAAAGCCGGGTCTACGGCAATTTTAGCTGGTGTACCTTCCGCGTTTTCCTGACTCAATTTCCCACACAAAAAGTCCAAATACTTTGCAAAAACAGTTTCCAGACATTGATGCAGAGTCAAATCGTTGCGGACTGAAATGCCGAGGCATTTTAAAAACTCCCCCTGTTTTAAATACTCATGCCGAGACTCGACCATTTCGGCAATACGGCTTTCGACGGTTTTACGAATGGATTCAGCGGTAATCATGTTTCAAACTCCTGTTTACTGTGTGTTTGTGATTACCTTAAAACAAGACTTGAAAAATGCAACGGGGCCTTTTGCAGCAAAAATTCTCCGAGTCGCCCTTTTTTCACTGCGACCAAACAATTCATTTTGATCCTGAATAAGCAACGATGCTAAACAACTTTTCCGAAATCTATCCCATCGAAAGATGCTGTAAAAAAGCCTATTTTTATTTTGCTAAAACGCTGGATCTAAGACCGGGATAAGGAATAAAAGGAATAAAGGAAGGATATAAAGGAGAGTTGACAAAAAATTATGCAAAACAGAGTGTTACAGTGCTAGTTGCACCTCAAAACTACCGGAAGTTGCACCCAGAAACTACTTTCAATTTTTTGTTGCACCCAAAAACTACCGCTTTTGACTCGTGCTGCACCCAGAAACTACCGCTTTTAAATTCTGTTGCACCTGGAAACTACCGCATTTTGATTCTGTTGCACCCAGAAACTACCGTCTGATTGCCGATTTTTGGACAAAATTTGGCTGAAAATTCCTGTTGCACCCAGAAGCTACTGCTGTTGCACCCAAAAACTACCGTCGTTGCACCCAGAAACTACCGGCTTGAAATAATGGGGGCGGCGATTTTGAGTTTGTCATCGGCTTGCCGCCGATTCGCCGCTTTGACCGATTTGATAAATTCCGGGTGTGGAGAAACCAAATATTCCACGTCGACGATTTTGTTTTTAGGTCCGCGAATGTCTTTGATTTTTTCGTAATTCTTGAACACGTTTTCATTGATCAGCGCCTGAAAGATTTCCTCCAGTTCTATCACGGCATTGCCTGTTCTAACCCGTGTCAACATGCCGCTTTCCCTTTGAATGTCCAGCAGCGTCATCCTGAGGGGCGACAGCGGACCGGCATTGGTATAGTAATGGGCGAGACGCTTATATAACCAGCGGGCCAACTGCGGTTTGAGCGCCATCATCAGTTGGTAATTGAATTGCCGATAGTCGACATTTGCCATCGCTTGGTAGACCAGGGGGTGGAAGTAGGCAACCCACATTGAGTCAGGATTATCCAGGCGGGCCTCTCTGGAAAATCCGGCCAGCGACAAGTATTTGTCGAAAGAAACAGCCTTTCTATTTTTCATGCGTATTTCGATGTCCGCTCCTGCCAAAATAGTTAACGATTTGAGAACCTGTTGATAAGATCGGGCGTGGCCTTGATTTTTTAACTCCAGACGTAGTTGATGAAGGGTAAATTTGACCCCGCAATGGCTATGTCCCTGATCAAAGAAACATTGATCTTGCACTGTGGCAATCTTCCGCAGGCAATCCTCGATCAATTCCTCGCTGTTGGAGGGATAGTAAGCTCGGCCCCTTTCATTGGACAGTAAAGCGGGTTTTATATAGACCGCATACTCATTGCCGAAAAAGCTGACTTCGCGCTCCAGCAAGGGTAACAAGCCTTCCTTAGTGCGCATTTTGTCCTGTTCGGCCGGGGAGACGGAGTATTTAGGCAAGACATCCCAGAGCTCGATGGTATTGGAAAGCGGTTTTTTTTGATAGTCGCTATTGACCAAAAAATTCTGAAACAAATCGATTTGCCTGGCCTGAAAAGACTGTCGGCCGGGGATGACCAGTAAATTATCGGCGCCTTCTGCTTTTTTGATGATCTTTCTGCCGGACATGGTTTTAACGTAAAAATCCAAAAGTCCGGATAGATTATTGTTCGAGCATATCCCCGTCCGATCAAAAAACGCCGAAAAAATGTCTCTTTCAGTTTGGTAGCGCCTTAGGTCAGTTGATATTTACGCATTTTCTAACTGTTAAGCCCGAAAGGCGCTGAAAACTGCGCGGCTTTTATCGGCCTATTGAAAGACATGCTTTTTACTACCTCTTTCAAACTTAACATCCAAGTCGCAATCAGCATAATGACCTTGATGCTGTTCCGGAATGCCGATCAAAAGTATTGTGGAAACCAGGAATTTTTTGCAGTTCTCTATGAGAACTCAAAATCAGGCGCCAGTTCAGCGCTTTAAATAAGGAACCCGTTAAGCGCTACGGCGTGATGATTGTTGAAGCGGCTTTGCCGTGATTATTTTTAACCCGCCAGGGAAAACGTCTGTTTTCCCGGTTGGGAACCATGCGTTTTCTCAGGTCTTCTCATGAGGAAACCACAATGAAAACAGCTGTGTTTATTGTTCTTTTTTTGTATGGCGTAGCGACCGCTACGTCTGCCATTTATGGCTTGAATTCAGCGATGGATTCAATTGCCGGCCACAAAACGCGCATCGACAACATAATTTCAAATTAACCCCTCCGGGAGATCATTTTCCCTCTGGGGTAATGCTCTCCTTTTTTACTACTGTCTACTTAGGAGACTGCATTATGTACAACAAATCAACCCTGATCGGCCGTTTAGGCGCTGACCCGGAAATTCGTTACACCCAGGATCAAAAAGCTATTGCCAATTTGAGACTGGCGACGACTGAAACCTGGAAAGACCGCACAAGCGGTGAACGTAAAGAGAAAACCGAATGGCATCGCGTGGTTTTGTTTGGAAATCTAGCTGAAATCGCTCGCGATTACCTCAAAAAAGGCGCTTTAGCCTTATTTGAAGGCCCAATTCGTACCCGTAAATGGCAGGACAACAACGGTCAAGATCAATTTACCACTGAAATCCATGCCGAAACCCTGAAAATGCTCGGTCAAAAATCGGGTGAATCTGCGTCGAATCAAGCCTCCAATCACACAACGCCTACATCTGCTTACAGCAATATGGAGAATTACGATGATTGGGACGATGACCGCCCGTTCTAGAAAACGCTGATGATTTTTTAATCATCGGAATTAATCACCCTCTTTAATCCCGCGGGACGCCATTTGTCCCATTGGGCTCATGGTGTTCCTTTTATTCACTTATTTGGAGTTGCATCATGGCTGTTAAACCGAATCAATCGTTAGTGGCAAAATTCGCCGACAAATTCAATTTTGCTGACGAAAATAAACTGCTTGTCACCTTGAAAGCCACGGCATTCAAAGTGAAAGAAGGCGAAGTTAGTGATGAACAGATGATGGCATTGTTGATCGTCGCTGATCAATATGGCCTGAATCCGTTTATCCGGGAAATCTTTGCTTATCCCGACAAGCAAAATGGCATCGTCCCTGTGGTGAGTGTCGACGGATGGTCCAGGATCATCAATCAGCATCCCGACATGGACGGTCTTGAGTTTATCGAGGATAAAATTTGGATCAATGACTTGGCCGGCGCCAAACCATGCCCTGCCTACATTGAATGCGTTATTTACCGTAAAGGCCGAACTCACCCAGTCCGCATTAAGGAATTTCTGGATGAAGTGTATCGACCGCCTTTTCAGGGCACCAAAAACAATCAGCCTTATACGCTGAACGGCCCTTGGCAATCGCACACCAAACGGATGTTGCGGCATAAAGCCTTGATCCAGTGTTCACGTCTGGCGTTCGGTTTCACCGGTATTTATGACCAGGATGAGGCGGAACGGATTATTGAAGGCCAAGCGGTTGTTATCGATGATCCTACAGCCGTACAGGAAGCCAGCGACGCAGCAAAACAAATGTTGCCGAAGCTTGTTAACCGTGCGCGTAAAGAAAAATCTTGGGTAGCGGCGCTGGAATATGTGGAAGAAAAATTCGCAGGATTCGATCTGATATTTTTGAAAAATGAGATCAATAAAGCTAAAGCGGAAGCCGAGGCTGCATTGCCTCTGCCTCCAAATCCATCAGCTGAAAATCCGCCACTCAATGCCACTCAGCAACCTCTGCCCAATGCTAATCCTAATCAGAAACCTGCTGCCGCAGTAAATTTCGCAAATACAACGCAAGCGAAGACCAGTGGCACTAGCACGGGAAACCGTACCAACGCCAACCCTGCTGCCGGCGCTAAACCGCATCCGCAGCAAACCGCTCAAGGGAAAGAAGCCTTGAACTAAACCATTTCCTTTAACCCCTTCGGGCATCGTCTATGCCCATCCGGGAATTCATGATGCCTTTATATCTGGAGACGCATCATGATCAGAAATGCCTTCTTGTATTTATTGGCACAGCTTTCAATCGCCACACTGTTTCTTGCTTCCCTGTTGGGCAAGCAGACCTGTATGGATTTGTTAAGCTCAGCCTTTCAGTAATCAACCCTACCGGGCGTCATAGATGCCCGCAGGGGATTTCATGACGCCCTTACTTCTTGGGAGAATGTCATGAAATTTATGACCTTAAATGTTTTGCTTTTTAGAGTGGATTATCGTGAATTTGGTGAACCATGAAAATCGTCGAACTTACACAAAGAACGCCGGATTGGCATGCGTGGCGGAATTCTGGCATTTCAGCATCGGAAGCTGATGTCGTGTTAGGACGCAGTCCTCACAAGACGAAGTATCGTCTCTGGGCTGAAAAGAAAGGACTGATTCTGCCGGCCAATCTGGATAGGAATCCGCATGTTCGCCGCGGCATCCGTTTGGAACCAGTTGCGCGTAGCGCCTTTGAAGATCGGCATAACACCCTGCTGTTGTCAGTATGCGCCGAATCCGATGCCTACCCATTTATCCGGGCATCGTTTGACGGTATCGATGATCAGGGCGTGCCGGTTGAAATTAAGGCGCCCACGGAAAAAAATTTTCGTGACAGCCAAATGGCCGATGACAGCGATGAGACTTTTTTTACTGAAGAAGATTTTCGCGATGCTCATCAGAACAGGACTCAATCCAAGTTGTACCAGCGCTATTATCCGCAGGTACAGCAGCAGATTTTGGTGGCGGGTTCCAGCATGGGTTGGTTATCGCTCTACCTGAATGCCAACGAGTATCTGGATATACCGGTTCCACGAGACGATGCATTGATCAATGAACTGGTTTTCGATGCGCGTAAATTCTGGGAGTGCTTAAAAAACAACACGCCACCTGAAAGAGATCCGGCCCGAGACATCTTCATACCGTCTGGACTGGAACTCGACCGCTGGAATCAATGGGCTTTGCAATACCATCAGGCCGAAGCGTTGATTTTGGATTACAAGTCCAAAATTGCCGCACTGACTCAGGAACAAACTGTTCTTGAAGAACAGTTTATAAACCTGATGGGGGATTTTGCTCATGCCGAAAGCGCTGGTCTTCGGATTAGCCGCTATCTGCAGCAAGGCAGCGTCGATTATAAGGCCGTGTTGAAATCGCTACACCCTGATCTTGATCCGGCATTTTTGGAGCCCTTCAGGAAAAGTTCGACCGAGCGGTCACGTTTTACGCTCAAAGATGAAGATAGCGCTTCCGTCCCTTATTCCATGGACGAAATCGTGTCTTCAAACAACGACGATTTTTGGTTTTAGCCAAGAATCATTATCCACTTAACACCCAACGGGGAACACCAATACCCCGTGGGTACTTGTGTTTCCCGGTTTTAAACAGGAGGCGCAAGATGAATGGGCGCGGTATCAATCGAATCCGCATACGTTTAAAACGCAACAAATTCACCAAGAATTATGATTGGATTTATGATGACTGCCTATTTCTTCGATCACCTGCGGTTATTACCGAACCTAATGATGAAGAAACCGAATGGACGGATCAAGAAATCCTGGTTTGCGCCGATGGCGTATTACAGGATTCTCTGAAGAATTTGGCGGATGGCAGATGCAGTCAAGCTACGTTAAAAGAAACCTTGGACTGGATCAATTCCAACGACAAACAATTGCCGTTTAGCTTTATCAACTGCTGTCTGTTGCTGGAATACGATTACGAAGAAATACGTGATCGTGTCATGCAAATCTATCAAAGAAAACTGCATTAACCAACCCTGTCGGGGAAACACTTTCCCGGATATCCAGGCGGTGTTTCCCAACATTTTTATATTTTTGGAGTAACACCATGTCGGAATTAAAAAGCTTTGCTGTAACCTATAGCATCGAATACAGCCATCGTGTGATGGTCGGTGTGAAGGCTGAAAATGAACAAGCGGCGATAAAAATCGCCAGCAATGCATTTGATGGCGGTGACATTTGGGAAAACACGTCCGATATGCCGCTTTTGTTTGATGACTATGAAGAAACCGAAGGCGAAACGCTCGTGTTTACAGCGGAAGAAGTTGCCGAGTTTCCAAAACCTGACGCTTCAGTTATCGCGATTCAAGAACAAGCTTTTGCAAAGCTTGCTTGCCAAGCGGTACTGGCCGACGATTTTGAATCGGCGCGTGACTTAGCGGCTAAAGCTGTCCCGTGGGTTGCAAAACAGTTTCAAACTGAAACCCAGTCCACTGTGACCGCGTAACTATTCGTTTTTAACCCACTGCGGGAGAGTTTCTTTCCCTCCGGACAGAAGTTCTCCCGCATTTTCTTTGGAGAATTTTATGTCAACTTATCAACCGTTGGTTAAAACCCTTGATCCCTACCGGATCGTTAAACACCCCAGTATGTTTACGAACCGGCCCGGACAAAGCGATATCGTCATCCATATCAAAACAGGCGCCAATTGGGGTGCACTATACAATGGATGCCGCTACACCATAGCCAAAATCCTGGATGCTGAAACGCTTGAGCCTATCCGTGACTATTCGCCGGTTCCAAACGAAGTATTGGACAACCTGAAAACATGGGGATTTTGACCCAGCAGGCCTCAACGAATGACGGTCTGATGGTATAACTCAATAAGGATTGCCGTCCGTTGCATGGCTTACTGGCTTGCTCTGACGATGTTGAACTGAGCAAGGTTGTATAATCTTCTTCAAAGGTATCACCCATAATTATTCAAACATGCCACTTATTCTCATAAAATACCAGCCATTGGCTGTTATTTTCGATGATACGTGGCCATCTTTAATAAAGAAGCCCTGACACTGATAACTATTAAGGTAATTAGACTCTTTTCGGACCAAAGCACATCTATAAGAAGATTTATTGCAGCCTAAGTTTTCATTCTGAATGCAACATTTTCCTAGTAATGAATGCTTATCGCATACAATTCAGTAACTATAAATTGACTCTATTTTCAAAACTTATGAATCGTTTTTCAAGCTTGGACTACGCTCCCGCGCAAACTCGCTTCCTATTGAGAAGCAGATTTTCAAGAAATTTGCCATCACATTGCTTTGGATATTTTCGAGGAGAGGAAAAAAATGTGCTTGATGACGAGTTGTTGCTAAAGTTTTTGCTGAATCTAAATATTGATGTAAACAGAGGTGTTTTGAAAGCAAGAACCACATATCTAGAATATTGTCATCATCTAGATTCTGAAGAACCAAGCTTTGATGAATTAATCAATAAGGGGTGGATTCGTATAGTCTGGGAGCGAATTTTCATTCCATCTGAGATTGCAAAATTTGTTAGGTCAAAAAAAGAGGGGGCGATGAATGCTTTCAGTTCTTTGTATACTTTCATACTTGATGAAGAATATCATTTGACTGACGAAATAAGAAATAACACAACTTTTTCGTATTTAGTTACTGCTGTTGATAGCAAAGACGACTCAAGTCACCCTCTTCCTTATGTTATATCGTGCCAATCACCTGAATGGGTAGCTGCCAGATTATGGGATCGCACATATGATCCTTCATCCGATATTAATGCTAAGTTACGGATATGGTTAGATCGGTGGAGATTGCTTATGTATCCATCGTTTCAGCCAGAACGTGTTTGGAACGAAAAGGTGGCCGATACTTTTCGAGAAGCAGTAATGAATCTTCTTGAAACAGATCTTGGTATATTGAAATGGGATCAAATACGCAGCTATTTTCTGAATGAGATGGCTCTGATTAATGGACAAGCTTCATCAAACTTTGAACAATATATTCCACCTATACCGCTCTCTATTGTCGAGCGAGTTCTTTGGCTCGATATTCAGGGACAAAGATTTGATCAATTAATGATGTTCTCGTACGATGAAAGCATTGATGTTTTTAGACTTGTTAACGTTCTATTATCAGATTTTGAAACAGCAGAAAATGCATTACCTTCTCATAAGATTGTGAGTAGACTGGTTCAGCTGTCCATTGACCGACCAGAATTATTATTCATAATGCTTTGCGGAGTACGTAGCAACTCTGTATTACTGGCTGATTTACTTTTTTGCCCTGAGAGCAGTGCGTTAGCTTGTTTGCTAGTTGCACAATGGCAATTTCCTTCTAGCGGTTGGGACCGTGAGCTTATCATCCGTGATAACCAAGTTTCAAAATCAATAGCTTTTACAGATGCAGTTTCTGTTATGGGGCATTTTCTTAGACAAGCAGAAATACTTCCAGAAGAGGTCTCAGCACTATTTGATTGGTTACATTCAAATACTCTGCGTTGCAGTGCTGAAGACCAAGGAAATAGCGAGAATATGCTCGCTATCTTACGTAGTGAGTTGATCAATCAATCAACAGAAACATTACATACGATATTTGCAGCATTAACCGCATCTATGCCTAATTCAGGTATTGGTACATCAGCATTTTCTGCAGCGCTTGATATTATCGAGATTGGTAATCTTATATGCGATATTGATCCAGTCCCTATTATTATGGCTTACATACAATCCATTTCATCGGATGATTATAATCTGTCAGCTCACAGAATAAATGTGGAAGGAGCTTTATTACTGTTCGAGTTATCACAAAGAATGCTTGATCAAGGCCAGGGTTTTCTGTTCCCATTTGATATAAAGCAACTCATTAGTGAAGGTAACGCTGCCAACGAGAATCCATATACTGTAGAAGATAACATAGCTCGGTCAGTCCGAATTCATATCCGCATCTTAAGTCGAGCTGTTTCGGGTTTTAAAGAATCCGTACCAGAAAAACTATTGAAGGCACTAATCGCTTTTGTACGTTGTGGAGCCTTCATGCATAAAGAAAAGGGGCGAGTAGCTGCTTTTTCGGCTAAATATGAAACTAAACCATTTCAAGACAGACTTGATCGTTCTATTGCTATAGATTTAAGTGTGGCACTTCATGCACTTAGTGGTGATCAGGCTTTCCAATTATTAAAAGCTATCTTAGAAATAGATGAGCCAATTGTACTAGCCCAATTATTGCCTATGGCGCCATACGTTACAAGGGAAGTAATCGAAAACCGACTTACTGAACTTTCACCCTCTGAAGCGGGTGAAGTCCGCTCCCTAACTGAAATGCAGGCACGAATTGATGCACTTTTATCGACTGGAGCAGTGGATGTTGCTGCACAGTATATTGAAGCGGAAAAAGACCTTAAGACCTTAGGCAATGTTCCAGGACGTGAAATGGCACGACTAAGAGTTTTATTGCATCTCCAATTCTTAAAAAGTGATTGGGAAGGAATTGCTGGAACAGAACTACCCTGTAGTATTTCTCCAATCGAAAAAAACACTGCAACTGACACAATTAGATTTTACCAAGCACTTGCAGAGCTAAAGAAACCAAATGGAAATCTGAAATCGGCTGAATACTGGTTTTCGCAATTTCAAAATCGCCATCCACAAATAGTCGCCTATGCATCTAACCTTTTTGCGACTCAATTGAGTCTACTGCTGAATGGTGATTTATTTACAATGCTTAATGGGCCGCAGGTTGTTCAAGCTCGTCAGTTATTAGATAACGCAGAGCAGATGATGAGTCGGACTCAAGGAATGACTTTAGCGGATTCAGATATATTCAACGCTAATAAGGCTTTGACACTACTTGCGATGGGGCTAGCTGAACAGGCGGACCTTTTGTTGAAACCTCTACTTGCTGCACGACCAAAAGATAATTTCGCGGCATACAGGGCCGTTGCTTTATCAAGAATGGGACAAACCCTTGAAGCAAATGCCGCTCTAGCTCATGCAGAGCAAATGTTTGGGCCTACCGAGGTAATACAAAATGCAAAATCGCAAATTGAGAGTGGAACATCGTCTTTGGCGAGTCCAAACATTATTTCAAAAGATGATCAAGTGCAAAGTACCAAGGCAGCATTATTTGATTTGAAGCAAATGGATTCAATGCAGCAAGCGGATGTTCTTAAGCCTCCGCCTGACTCTTTTGATACTCTTGTAATAGAGGTAGTGCGTGAAGCTACTGCCAGCGTGGTATCTTTGATTCCAATGATGAAGAATATCGTCATTGATTCTTGTGAGGATAATTTTAGTGGTTTTATTCGTGAGTTATTGACACCTCGTTTTTCGTTCTTGGGGTGGTCGTGTACTGATCAGTCTAGAGGTGGTTATTCGGCAAAAGGTAATTCTGGTGAGCGTGATCTATTGATCCAAAGAGACGGTTATCTTTTGACTGCTATTGAGGCGGTTGTGTGTAAAGACCCAGCACATTGGAAATCGACAGAATCCAAGCTGACAAGTCATTTTCAAAAGTTGCTTGGATATTCAACTTGTAGGTTGTTTTTTCATCTTACTTATTCGTATATTGAAAATCCCGCTTCCATATTACCTAAGCTTAAAGAAAGCGCAAAAAATGATGCACCGGATGGATTTGATTTTATGGATATTATTGATATTCCTTTAACTGACTCCCGTCCGACAGGCTTTTTTGCTCGCTATAAGGCCGACTTTGGGGAAGTAAAGGTTGTATTTCTTGTTTTAAATTTAGGTCAACACCATCAAAAAGGAGCGGCTAAGATTGCTGGTGGTTAGAAATGTACCGTCTTATCTTTTATTTGAACGTTGATTTTGGGTCTCGTTATTTGCCTAATCTAGATAAAAACCATAGAAAATGCTGCTTTAGATAACTTTAAGTGACTGTGTTTGCAACAAGAATTTGATCGGAATACTCAAGCAGAAAGCCTAAACAAAAACCTATCCCATCGAAAGACACGTTATTTCAGTTGTCTTTCGAACTTAATCTTTCGACGGTTTTTTTGCATAATCGCAATAACCGTCTTTCCAGAGCGCTTTAAGACAGTGCTGCGGAAAGACGGATTTTTGCAGTTCTCTCAGAGAACTCAAAATCAAGTGCCAGTTCAGTACTTTAAATAAGGAACCTGTTAAACGCTACGGCGTGATTTTTTTTAAACGGCTTAGCCGTAATATTCAACCCAACCGGGGAAATATCCTCCCTGGTATGGGCATGGTGTTTCCCTCTTTTAGTTTAACTTAAGGAACAACACCATGACATCAAACCTTAAAAAATTTCCAATTGGCGCTACGTTTGGCATTCAAGCACCTTCAGGCATGATGGTTGAAGGTTTTGAGGATGCAACCCATCCTGCAATACCCACCCAAAAGGACTATGTATTCAAAAATGAACATCTACGTGATGTATTGGCTTATTTGTCCAATCCGCACGGCGATGCTTTATATTTGACCGGGCCTACTGGCTCCGGCAAAACGTCGCTAATCTGCCAGATTGCTGCACGTTTAAATTGGCCGGTGCACCAAGTGACCTGCCATGGCCGGCTAGAATTAAACGATCTCACCGGTCAATTCATGTTGGTTAACGGTTCAATGTCTTATGTGCATGGCTCCCTGTCCCAAGCGGTTCGAGACGGCCACGTATTAATTTTGAATGAAATTGATTTGATGGACCCCTCCGAGCTTGCCGGCTTGAACGATATTATCGAAGGGCAACCTTTGGTCATTCCTCAAAACGGCGGCGAAGTGATTAAAGTGCATCCGAAATTCCGCATGATCGCTACCGGCAACTCGGCCGGTCAAGGCGATCAATCCGGACTTTATCAGGGTGTGATGCAGCAAAACTTGGCCTTTATGGATCGCTTCAGATTGATGGAAGTCGGTTATCCCGAGGCATCAATCGAAAAATCGATACTTCAGTCCGTTCTGACCAGCATGGGGGTATCTTACGATACTGTCATGGAAAATTTGACGGAAAAGATGATCCAGGTGGCCAATGAAATCCGCCGACTTTTTGTCGGTGGGACTGACGGCGCCGGTGAATTAAGCGTCACCATGTCCACCCGGACATTGCTGCGTTGGACGAATCTGATGATTGCCTACAAACGTGCGCCGAATGCATTGGCTTATTCACTGGATCGTGCGCTAACCATACGCGCCGAACCTGCGCAACGTGAAGCAATCCATCGCATTGCCCAAGATATTTTTGGCGATGCTTGGGGAGTTTAAGCATGACGGATCGTCCTTATCAGTTGTACCGATACCAAAATTCAGATGGCTCAAGCAAAGATTGGGCGATTCGTAACAATGGTAACGGGTCTTATACCAAGCGTTGGGGCAAGACCAGCACTCGTTTGCAGGCCAAGGATTTTCCATTGCGGCATCCGGATGACATCAACAATGATATTTCAGGTAAACAACGAAAGGGGTATCAATTCATAGGCCAGCGTTATATTGATGACGACGGCAATATCAGTGTCAACGCACCGATATCGTCAAAACCTATGAATGAAGCACCTCAACCGACCCAGCAAACCTTACGTTTATTCTGGCGTATCAAACTATCTGCGTCGGCTACCAACAGTGATATCGCTTTTTTTCAGGGTATTGCCAGAGGATTTGCGGCTGTGATTCTTGAAAATATTCCGGACGATGTTTGGGTATCGGCATTTCATAGCCGATATGCGGATGTTAAATTCGTCAAAAACGATTCCGGTAGTTTGCTTAAGGAAAACGGAGTTAATGCTTTATTGCTGCTGTTGGCAATGAAGAAATCGGCGCCCAATACCATGAGCGTTTCGCTGTCTCATGAAGACAGCGTGGAAATTACCGATCACCTTAAGTCCGAGTCCTTGGCGTTGTCGTTCTTCGACACCGATTTGGAAGCTGTTCGACCCTTAGCGCAGGAACTTAAGCTACTCGACAAACGCATCGATCTGTCTACAGTCGATTCCGAAACCGCAGACTTTTACTTCTGAAGCATCTTTTAACTTTTCCCATTGGGGCAGCATCGTGCCCCTGGGGTGACGATCTGCCTCCTGGTTTTTACTATTTTGGAGGTTTTTATGTCACACAACGCTGAAATGATCCTGGATCAAATCGATGTCGTTAAACTCGATATCAATCTTTGGACCAGTTCGAAAAAATTGAAGCCCGAAGATTTAGTTCTGGCTGATGGTTCCAAGCTGCCACCGGAAGAGTTGGCGTATCTCGGCACCAAGAAAACGGTTGATCCTGAAAAACTCAAGGAATTTAACCGAATCAAAAAGGAAGCGGAACGAATTTGTCTGCAATCCGGTACGCGTTTTATCGGTGGATTTGCCAATCCAAGAGACCAGATTCCGCGGATTACTCATGAGCTCGATGAACTGTCCAAGCTGTTTTATCAGGCAAAAGCGCAGTTCTTGGCTGGCTATCATCAGGATACCGAAGATTGGATAGCCCGTCATAAAGAATTTGGTGACGCCATTCGACGTGCGATTGAGCCTGTCGATTCCGTTGCCGACAAATTACGCTTCGATTATGTGGTTTTCCGGGTAATGCCGCCTCAAGCGGATGATACATCGCCTATAGCTACACAGGCGGTTGATTCTTTGAATCGCAGGACGAATTCCATGAGCGAACAGTTGTTTCATGAAATTGCTCAGGAAGCCAATCAGCTTATCGACAGATCGTTTGTGGGTAAAGATACCGTAACCGGCCGCACGTTGAATGCGTTTCGCAGAATGCGGGACAAATTGGATAGCTTAGGCTTTCTCGATCATCGCTGCATGCCGGTTGTCGATAAAATTGATACGGTGCTGGTCGCTCTACCCAAAAGCGGGCCTTATAACGGCGTTGCTTTTAACAGTCTGTTTAGCCTGGGTTTGTTATTGTCCGATCCGGATAAGATCAAACGTCATGGTAGCGGTTTATTGCAGATGGAAAACATTTCAATAGCCAATGACGACGAAAACGGCGCATTTGTTCCTGATGATGCTGACGCCACTATGGTTGAAGCAAACAGCGATCAAAACGATTTGGATATATCCCAGTTGGAAGTTGTTGAACCTGTTACTGACTCAGAGCAGGCTTTTAATGACCCTGCCGACGACGATGACCTTCCAGGCTTTGATGACTTTCTTGCCAGCCGGCAAGCCCCAAATGTTCCAGCCGCCTCAGCCGCTGTTACCGCTCTGGTGGAAACCGTCATCGAATCTGTTAAGTCTCAGTCGCCTGCTACTGTCCAGGTTGAAAATACCACCGATTCAAATACTCGGGATTCATCAGAGATAATTGAGTCAAATTCTACTGAAGAAGCTATAGCCGATTTCTGGTTCTAGATTCTTTTTAATTTCACCCGGCGGGTTGCTATTCATCCCGCAGGGGATGTTTTGCTCTCGCCGCCATTTTTTTATTTGGAGGGCCTTTATGCAAACAAACGCCAAACAATCCACAGTTACCCCTATCACTTCTGAATTCATTAACGCGCTTGATATCGTAATCAATTTGGCGGAGGGCAGTTGTTTAGACCCAACCGATCCCGATATGCAAGACGATCCGGATTTGGCTGAGCAAGCCGATCAACAATTGGGCGCTATCGATACTGTAAATCAGTTTTTAGAACTGATCTCGCCTGATTTTTGGTTAGTCGGCTCTGTTGATCAAAACATATCAATGAATCGTTACGATCAGGAAAATACCGTCAATGTTATTGATGGCTATTTTCTACCTAGACCGCACGAAGACGGAAACCGCGGCGAGATCGAGGCTTTCAATCGTGCAAAAGCTGAAGCGCTGGTAAACCTGCAACGCCGAATAGCATTGCTTGAGTCTACGTCTGTTGAGAAGTTTTACGAGGTGAAAAGGCGAAAATTACCTGTCTAAATCACAAAGTAACTTTTACCCACAAGGGACAAACCATGCTTATGAGGGGATCATGATTTGTCCCAATTTTTCAGGAGAAAATCATGAGTTCAGTTTTATTAAGTCCGGAAAAAGCGGTTGCATATTGTGCAATTGTTCTTTCTGATATTGCATTAAATCCATTCCGAAATAATACTCGGATTGAATATTGTTCTTTTCATCTAGATTTAGCCGGTATTTCAATGCCGCATGTAGATGCAGAGGGTGCTTTGAATGAAGATCAATTATCGGCTATTAGAGAAATGATTGATAAAAATTTAAGCTCATCGAAATACAGATTTGCGAAAATTCTCCATCATTACCGGCGAAAAGTCTCAAAGTGTCTTAATTCTAGAAAATTGGAATCTATTCAATATGAATGGCTACATAATTCTGCCAATATTGACGTTGATATAAAGTTAAGTCCCAAAGTAATCGTTGAAGAACGCTTGCATAACTGGACTAAACGAGCATCTGACAAGTCGGCGCCTGGAATGGTAGGCAAGTCATATACCGAATATCTAGAAAGTGTTTTCACACGTCTAGTTTAATTTTTAACCCCTGGGGTAAGCCATATACCCATAAAGGGCGTGGTTTAGCCAATTTCTTAAGGAAATACCATGGAAGAAATTACGCAACTTATTTGTAACTACCTGCAGTCTAATGGATGGATTCTTTTTGAAAGACCATGCGCGGCTTTAGCTTATAAAAGATACAAATCCGCGGTCGGCCCAAAGGAAGCTCAAGTATATTTTTCTGGCAAAGATGACGGTTATAACCTTCTGTTATCCGGTCAATACTATAGTCAAGGACGAAATATATTAGAGCCTGGAGGACAGCTTATTCCTAACAATTGCAATGCTCATGAGCTTTATGAGTTGGTTATGAAATTTACTGAAAATCTCGAATTAACTATAGCTGATAGCTATGCAGTCAGATTACTTCGTAATTCGTAATTTATCAGTTTAATTACGTTACTTTTCAATCTTTTAACCCTTGAGGTAAGTCATTTGCCTCTAGGGCTCATGGTTTACCTATTTTTTGGAGATAAATCATGAAAAACAAAACATTGAATAACGCATTTCCAATTGTTGCGGCAGCTTTGGGCAATAAATTCGGCGTCAAAGTTTCGGTGGGTGGTCAAGATGCCTATACTGACGGTGACCGGATTAACCTACCTGCTTTGGATGTCGATGATGATTCTGAACTGCGTAACGTTGCTTGGGGCTATCTGGCCCATGAAGCAGCGCATGTTCGGTTTACCGACTTTATCGACTTCCGTAATGCTGTTACCAGTCCTATTCGGAAATCCGTAGTCAATATCCTGGAAGACGTGCGTATCGAGAAATCGATTCAACAAGCGTATCCCGGTACTAAACGGACCACTGAAAAGGTTGTGATTCATTTAATCGAAACCAACGGTTTTGAGTTAGTGAGCAATACCGACAACCCGCATCCAGCGGCAGTGCTGACTCAGTTTTTACTGTTTCGCCTACGTCATGATGTTTTGGGTCAAACGGCTTTGAATGCTTATGCTGACTCGGCCGAAGCATTACTGGAAGCAACCTTTCCAGCCGGCGCCATTACGCGTTTGTTTGGATTACTTTCAGAGGTTCCAAGTTTGGTTTACACACGGGATTGCATTCGGCTTGCCGATCAAATTCTGCGTATGATCCAGGAGGAACAGGAGAAAGCTGAGCAACAAGCTTCACTGCAACCGGAGCAATCTGGCGGTGATGATTCTGATTCTCAGCCTGAGCAAAGCCAGTCTGAACAAGACCAGGATGTAGCGGATGATGCAGGTGATTCTCAACAGAATGACTCGCTCCAATCCGCTGATCCGCAATCGAATCAGAGCAATACTGCGGGGAATCAAGGTAATGATGCCGATGATGGTCAAGTTCAAGCGAACGGCGCCGATGATTCCCAACAGGATAGCCAGCCTGACGATGATGATCAGGCATTAAATCTAAGCAATGAGCCCGTTTATCAAAGTGAAGATTCTGGTAAAAGCGATCAAGATCAACATTCCGGCCAGGGAAGCCACTTTCCTGAAAATAGCAGTACCGATCAATCTCAAAGCGCGCAATTGGCGCAAATGCTTTCGTCTGTTTTATCAGCCGGCGAAGAGGATCTCCCCGATGATGTATTTGAAGTCGTCCAGGAGATCTTGGGCAGCCAGCCCAAAAATAGTTATGACGCGGATATCCACATGCCCTTGGCAATGGAGCCACATCGTAATGACTCTATTGGTCAGGCAATTTTAAACAAGGCGCTAGCAGAATCGGGCAAAATCCGTGCTTCTTTGCAAGGATTGGTTCAATCCAGCCGTCGGGACCGAACGTTGAATAAACGCTCCGGCAATCGTATCGATGGCAGGCGGTTATCGCGTTTGGCTCAAGGTGATTCCCGGATTTTTCAGCGCCGAACACATCATCCTACGCCGAATACAGCGCTTCACCTGTTGGTCGATGGCTCTGGTTCGATGAACGGTTATACCGATCCAAATTCGCGTACGCGATTGATTAATTTAGCCATTGAATCCGCTGTTGCGTTGGCATTGGCGCTTGAAGGTATTTCCGGCGTTAATCCGGCGATTACCCGTTTTCCACATGGCGACAGTGACGATGTTACGCCGTTGTTAAGGCATGGGCAAAAGGTTAGACCTAATGCTTCGGCCTTTTCATCGATAACGGATGGAGGTACACCGCTGCATACGGCTATTTGGTATGCGGCATCCAGCGTGCTTGCTACCCGTGAAGAACGGAAGGTGATCATGGTATTGACCGATGGACAGCCTGATGACTATAGCAATGGCTGTTTATTGACCAAAGCTATCATCCAGCGCTGTATCAATACCGGTATCGAACTGGTGGGTGTTGGCATTTGTATCGATGTCGGCCACCTATTTCCAAAATCGATTTGCATCAACGATGTCTCCGAACTGCGTTCAGAATTATTTGGAATCAGTCGGGATTTATTGTTGGCAGCATAAACCTTATCGGCGAATCAGTTTCTTGATTCGCCATTTTTAACCCAGACAGGGAGCCTATTCCTTCTGGGGTTGAGCTCTGTCTGTTTATTTTTTGGTGAACGACTATGAGCAAATATCAACCCTTAATCACGGCTTTTGCCGCCGCAACACCCGGAAACTGGTGTGTTTTAGGAAAATTTCATTCAACGGCTTTTGGGCTTTCCGAAGCGGATGATGCGATTGGAGAAATTTTCGGTGTTGGACCACAAGCAAAGGCGAACGCCAACTTCCTGTGTCTAATGCAAAACCTGATACCCGATATTTTGGCTGATCTTCAGCGACTGCAACAGTTCGAAGCTGAATTGCATCGTGTAAGAGATCGGGTGAATGTGCTTGAATCGACGCTAGATAAATCATCCGCCGTTATGCTGGAAATGGGCGAGCAAATCGAGCAAATGCGCGGCCTGTTTGATGATGAGGATGGCGCAATTCAGGCCTGTTGTGATGAGCATGACGGCTTAAATGAATTATTTCGTCAGGTTTTGAATACTTAAATCAGCAAGGCATGCGTTTGCTGCGACTGATGTCCATCGTCAATTGCGTGGACATGTCGCTTTTCTAATCACCGACAAACCAATCAGTTTGTCAGCCTTCATGTTTAACCCAGTCGGGGACTTCTTCCCCTGGGTTGATTTCTCCGATCCTTTTTTCAAGGAGAAATCCATGTCTGTTTCGAAAATTGAATTCGATATGCAATCCGCGTCGTTTCTCAAGGAATATCAGATTGTTGGCCAATCGGATATTTTTGATGACGAATGCTCACCCTGGTTAATCGAATGCAGTAATAAAGCCTCGATTCTACCGGGTGGTTATATCAAAAAAATCATTTGGGATGCCGAAGGCGGATTCCCTGGATTTTCCCACGGGACCATTCAGTATTCGCCAAGGCCCTATGTCCAAGGTTACGGCTGCGACGGTACGACTGATGAAAATATTCATCTGATCGGTTCGCTGTTGTGCGCCAAATTAGATATTGATTATATTACGGCTTATGTTCAGGCCTACGATCCGGCTTCAGACGAACTGGAGTGGCTAAGAAGTTTATCTTCCAACCAGTCGCTTTTAGATGAGACTGTGATTCCGGAATGCGCCGGCCCTAATGATCTGGCGTTTATGCTCAGCGATCTTTACGCCATTAATCATCGCAGCCTGGTTTGCGTTCTTGAAGATATTTTTCAAATCCGAGAAATACCAGTTGCCGATTGGCTTTCACTTTAATCTTGGCCTGGAAAAATCACATTTCCTGCCAGATTTCTTTTTTTTAAAATCAACCCACTTGGGGAACGTAAATCGTTTCCCATTTGGGCAATCCTTGGGTTCCCCCATAATTTTTACGATAAGGCGTAAAAAACTGACGATCAAAAACATACGTATAGCCGTTAACGATAACTGATCGAAAGGCTGGCTATTTTGGGTGTCTTTCAAAATTAACATTTTGCCGGAAATAGGCATAATGACAGAGAGTCTTTCCAGAATCCTCGGATTGAGTATTGTGGAAAGGCGAAATTTTTGCAGTTCTCTAAGAGAACCCAAAATCAGTGCCAGTTCAGCACTTAAAACAAGGAATCTGTAAAACGCTCCGGCGTGATGATAGTTAAGCGGCCTTGCCGTGATTTATTTCTTAACCCTCCAGGGAAAATTCATTTTTCCTGGTCTGGATAGGTGCGTTTTTTCTGGTTCTCCCAGAGGAAACCACTATGTCCAAGCACGATAGAAAATCGTTTTACCGCTACGCCGATAGCGCTTCCGAGCGCGAATTGGAATTAAAACTGATCCAGTTGCAAACTCTGCTCATCAAACTGAAAGAACCGGAAACGATTGCCGATGCCGAATGGATGATCCGGGAAATTGGTCTGGAACTCGATGCCAGAAGGAGCGCGCATTAAATTGCCGTTATGCCCTTTTCCTTGGCGTTCAGTAATCGCTCAAGGCGCTTGATTTCTGCCTGATTACCCTCGGCAATCGCAATTAGCACTCGCCTTTCCAGGGTTTTGTCACCTGTTTTGACTTTCGCCACTAAACGATTCTCAAAAAACGGTGACGCAGCCTGTCTGGCCCGCTGGAAATCTTCCAGTGTCTTGATCGTTCGAATATTGATGCCGACCTTGCCGAAATAGCTTCGATATTCTGCTATCTCCTGTTCAGTAAAGGTCAATTGTCCTTCGCTGTCTACAGAAAAATAAGTGTTGTTCTCCGGAACATCAGCATCCATTGGTCGCCCCTTGATTGTTTTTATCATGGTAAGCGATCAGCCATTTTTTACAACCTGCCGGGAACAATTTATTCCCAGTGGGAGGTTTTGTCTCCCGGTTTTCATTTTGACATTGGAGATAAAACCATGAAACAAGTAGCCATGAAAGTTAACCAAGCCAATCTGGTGAAAAGCTTGAAGTTCAGCTTCACCAATAAAACCACCGTGCTGGGTGAAATGATGCAAAACGCTCGTCGCGCCAACGCGACTCAAGTGAGTTTTGAGTTTGCGCCGGAAACCAAGATCCTGCGGGTAATTGATAACGGTTGCGGTATCGATTCAATGGAGACCCTGTTAACCGTCGCAGAATCCGGTTGGGACGCCGAGGTAGTGGCGAATGAACATCCCTTTGGAATCGGCTTTCTTTCCGCTTTATTCGCCTGTCATCACCTGACAGTTCACAGTAAAAGCGGCCGGATTTCCGTCAAGACGGAACAAGTGCTGTCATTCAAGCCGGTCACTGTTGAACCAGTGAGCGATTGGGATGGCAAAACCAGCATCACCATGCTGGGTGTTGATTTTGATTTCCAGTCTTTCAAGTCTACTTTGGAAGGTTTAGCAAAAGGCTTTCCGATTCCGGTGATTTTCAACGGTGCAAGCCTTGATAGAATTCATGCTTTGGATTCCGGGCTGGATTTTGCCAAAACTGAGGTAGGCTGGATTCATTTGATCGGTCTCGATAAACCCGATAACGCTGAGTATGCGTTCGATGTGTATTTACAAGGCTTGCCGATTTACAAGTCGCATTCCTATTGTAGAAATGTGCATGTCATCCATCTCGACTCGGCCCGATTTTACGCGCGCCTGCCGGATCGAGACAAACTGATTGATGAATCGACAGTGGTTAAGGCCATCAATGCAGCGTTAAAACAAACTATTGAAAACCGCCTGATCATCCTCAAAAGCAATTTGTCCGCTAAGGATTTTGTGATGTATTTTGAAATGATGCGTCATTGGGGCTTATTGAGCTTACTCAATGATGTGGACATTGTTCCTCGTCAAGCCATCCGCCAAATTGATTCTTATCCTGTATGCGATACCGAACTTTTTGGCAGTTTCAAGAGTTCGCCCGAGAAAGTTGTGACTCGTGCAGAAATTGAAAGTGGACAGGTCGAAATCGTAACTATTGATGACGACATCCAATCGGATGGAGCAGAGCGGTTTATGTTTGCCTGGATGCGGGATTCGCTGATCTACAAAGGCAATCTGGATGCCGGACATTGGATTCATTCGCTGCTGCGCGGTCTTAACGACGAAGAAATGACGATAGAGTTGCTTAATGAATCGCATACTTCGCAATTTCAAGGCGCCTGGGTTTGGGTTAACGTCGTGTTCTGCGATGCCTACCGGATCAAAATCGGTAACGATATGGTTGAGATCTCCGATTTCGCTTTCTACCAAGGAAACGAAAATGGCGATATTGTCGTCATGCCAAAAGCGGATTGTTCCGCGGCAGTCATTGAACAAGTGGCTACCTTCAGATCAGAACATGATGAATATCAGGAGGCTATACACGATGCCGACATGGATGCATTTTCTGCATTTGTGGTGGCGAATATTGCCAGCGATCCTGCCGATGCCATGAAGCGTTTGATCCCGGATTTTTCCGGCTGCCCTTCGTTGTACGGCAAATCTTTTGTAGTAAACCTGGATGAAAAAGGTCAAGTTGCTTCGGTAACCGCCGCCTAATTCATCTTTTCATTCCACCCGATCGGGAAACACTTTCCCGTTCGCGGCCAAAGTGTTTCTCGTATTTTTTGAGGAAAACATTATGCCTGTCATTGGCAAACCCTACCGTAATCCCAATGGCGATCTGCAATGCGACGCCAAAGGCATTCAAGGCGATTATGCCATTCGGAAAACAGCAGATCATACCTGGATAGCTATTCAGCTTTTCGGCGCCGTTGGCAGTATTGCCGCAACCGCTTTGACGCCACAAGATGCTTTTGTCCAGGCTGAAAACCGGTTCTCGCCGCAATCTAACCAGAATCGTCTGAAGTTGACTCTGGCTATTGAAGGCGTTGACACGTTTGATCTGTTGGAAGCTTTGAACGAAACCACACGGCTAATCAGAGAAGGTTATATCTCCGGCGCAGATAAAAACGAAACCGGCAGTTTTAACTTTTCAATCGACGCCATCAATTAAATCTTAACTTAACCCCTGCGGGAAATTTCAATTTCCCCAAGGGATAGTGATTTTTCCCGCTGTTTGTATTTTTTAAACAGGAGAAAAATCATGTCTAGCGCATTTTTTCAAAAGAAAGTTGACCGGCGCAGTCGTTCCGCGATGGTAGATTATTTACAAGGCCATGAGCGGTACAACACGATGAATTCGTGGAATCGTTTAACCTCCTACGCCAATAACATCAAGATCCATCGTCTTGACTTAAGCTCTGCTCAATCAGATAAAGCCTATGAAATGTTGGATACGGATTTTTGGGATGAAATCAGATGGCCAATCGATGAGTTTACCGCCTCCCAAGGTGGTGCTTACACCATTGGCGCTAACGGTCGTTCTGGAGGCTATTTGGTTTTGTATCAGTCTCGGCTAGAGTTGACGGGGCACCTCAGTTACTGTCCAAGCTGTGGTCAACGGAACTTCAAAAAAGTACCGCCAACCTTTGAGGATGAAGCGGGGAGTACCATTGCAAAAGTCATTCTTTCCAGCCAAAACATTTGGCGGGTAGAAGGCTATCTTGAACAGCCGGCCATCAGAGATTTATCCATTTCAGATGCCGATAAGTTGAAGTTGATTCATGTCATGAAGATAAACCTGAAAGATTGTTCAGCAGGTGATGCCTGCGGTGTTTGCGGAAAACCACGTCGTAATTACGATGTGCCGCCGTCACAGCTATCTGTTTCAAGTAAAGGGATTGATCAGCATGAAGAATTTTGTGCCGAAGATTGGTCAATGGCAAAACTGCGTGATCGGGTAGACCTCGTCTGCGGCTTTGATGCCATTTGCGATGATATTCGCGCTTCGTTTATTGATTTGCTTAATGACTTCGATGTTGTTGAGGAAACGATACAGCGTCCGGTTAAAGTCAAAAGACTGGTCTCTCGCGCTGCTTAGGAGGTTTCTATGCATTTTGGTGAAGTTGATGAGATTTCTGATGAAGACCTGGAAGCCACTGCGGAATATTACCAGTGCATCTTGAATGAAACGCTTCCGCATAAGCAGGCGGAACGGATTGCCTCTGAGCACTATGATGTGGTCCTGGATGACAATTTGTTGAACCGTATTATGCAGCAATTTGCCTGTACGGATAGCTCATTGGAGGATTGCGTCAGAGCTGGCTTAGAAAAAGCGGGGTTGCTGAATAAACAGTAGTTGAATCGTTAGTTGTTAAAGCACCCATTCGGGAGAAATCATCTCCCGTGGGGTCGTGGTTTTTCTCGGATGGATTCCATCCTGTCCACCTTCCGGGGCTTCCTTGATGTTCTCCGGCAAGGGACATCAGGGAAATTCCGGTTGTCGGGACTCTTTCCAGGAGAAAAATCATGTTAACCAACAAAATTAAAGTTGGCGCAAAAGTTCGTCCCATTTGTGACGATTCAGTTCTTGATGTGACGGCTGACTCTTTGGGCGAAGTTGTGATGTTCAAAGAAATGGGTCGTGATCGTAGAGATTTTCACGTAACCATTCGCTGGGATAACGGCAAAGAGACTTTCTTGAATGCCCTATTTTTCAGGAAAACCGTAATGATTGTCGAAGAGGTATCCGTATGAATGCCGTAGCGATAAATTCTGATATTGTCAGAAATGCAGCTCGCGGCGCTTGGTTGTCCATATTGGATTCCCTGGCACCCGAGCTAAAATCAGTGATCGACAAGCCAGGTAAACGGCATATTCCTTGTCCCGTCCATGGTGGCAAGGATGGGTTTAGGCTGTTTCGGGATGCCGACATTTCAGGTGGCGGCATCTGTAATACCTGCGGATCAAAACCCGATGGGTTTTCATTGTTGATGTGGCTTAGAGATTGGAGTTTTCCAGATGCATTAATGGCTGTTGCCAATGTGCTGGGAATTTCAACTTACGAGTCTCATCAAAAACCGATTGTTGTTCGTAAACCGATTTTGCTCAAGTCAAATCCAAAACTCATTGTGGAGGATGAAAAGTTAAAAGCCCGTCTACATAGAGTATGGAAAGAGTCTAAATCGATTCGTGATCCTGAAGCGGAGCCCGTCAGGCTTTATCTTCAGTCTCGCGGTTTGGACGATTGGTTGCCGGATTGGCCTTCGCTACGATTTCATCCCAACATGCAGTATCGGGATGAAGACGGTAAGGTAATTGGTTACTTTCCGGCCATGCTGGCATTGGTGGAAAAGGGAAAGGACCTTATCACAATTCATCGCATATTTTTAACTGCCGATGGGCAAAAGGCTCCGGTAGATTCACCAAAGAAACCAATGCCGGTGCCTTCGGACAAGGAAATCGTCGGTTCTGCAATTCGATTGGGAAATCCTGGTCGAGTGTTGCAGGTAACGGAGGGTCTTGAAACCGCATTGGCGGTTATTGAGGCGACTGGTATGGTGACATGGTCATTGATCAGCGCCACCTTAATGCCAAATTTCGTAATACCGATGGGTGTTGAAAAATTGATCATCTGGTCTGATCTTGATTGTTCGCAAACCGGCACGATTTCCGCAACAAAACTTGCTGACCAGGCCAAAGCACAAGGTATTGAAGCCGTTATTCGTCAACCGAATGGCCCGATACCAAGTAATGTCAAAAGCATAGACTGGCTTGACGTGCTCAATCAACAAGGCTTGAATGCTTTTGCTATTCGTACTTGTTCATGATGCAGTGCTCATTTGCCGATTAGTCTTTGTTTATGAGGTAGCTCTCCATAAAGTATCTGTCGCTCTTTTATTCCTATTTTGGATTAAAGGGCGACGAAAATAACCTTCTTATGTATTTCTTAACGCAAATACATTGAGAAATTAGTCTAATGATTTGCAAACGGGATTTTTTTAAGGCTTTCTAAATAGATTATTCTGCTGATAGAGCTAAGCTGGGCGTGAATGCGCTTGTTTTCCCGATTCTCATAAATCAGATCACTAACTACATCCCTGGCCCACCGTAACTCGCGACCATTCAATAAATACGGACTGACCGGCAATAGTTGTGGCTCACTGATACGTAAAAGCGATTTGTCAAAATTCTCCATGTGCTCCGCTGCATTTAATTGATCGGCTCGCGCTATCTCTTCTTCTGGGGAAAGCAAAGATGGGTAATAAATTTTGCGCATCCTCTCAATAACCAGAAACCAGGCTTGATCGTCGAAATATTCTTGCTGATCCCCATAAGTTCGCCGCCGACTCTTTACGGAACGTGGATTCTCTAATTTTTGATAGCTCTCGTCCAAAGCCAAAAGCTGTTTGCATTCATACCAAATCAGTTTGGCACTTTTGTGCGCATTAAATTCTGACGACGTTTGTCTGACTGACGCACATTTTTCGATTTCCAACTTCCTTCTCGGATCTTCCTTGGCAATCGTTGCGCAACCTGTCGCAAAAATCAACATCACTCCCAAATGACTTGCAATTTTTATCATGGGCCTTTCCTTGTCGCATCGACCGAGCTAATTCCGCTCGGATAACGATGGCGTAATTCTTTACCAATGATGGCTTCCAGTTCATGAAACGTCCACGGAGGACACAGTGTTTTAGCTCCAATAATCAACGAACCAGCCATGGTTTCGCTGATTTCCATCAGAACTTCATTTGAAACATCCGCCATACTCCCAGAAAGTTCCAATACCCTGGCATTACGCGCTTTTATCAGCTTTTGAGCTTCGGATTCGCTTATATCGGTTCGATTATCAAATTTTATTCTGAGCTCTGGGTAATGCCTATCGACGTACAGTCCCTTGGCGAACTCCCAGCAGGCTTCTTGCAATAATGCATTATCATTTGAGCGTTGCGCCCCATATTCCGGTTGTCTCTTGATATTCATCGCAGAAAACCGCTGAAAATTAACAATAGCGTGACAATCGTGATACGCCTGCAGATAAGCTTGTTGACCAAACATCGACATCCGTTTCACTGCACAGTCATTAAGGTCTGCGTTTCTTTCTAAAGCGTATCGTTGCGCCGGCGTACATCCCTCCGCAAGATAAGCAAGGATCAGTACCAGGGTTCCGACACAGAATTTGAGCATTTTAATCTCCAGGGTTTTACTCTAGATTTCACCCTCTCACGAGATTAAGAATATGCAAGGGCAAAATCAAAGGTTTTGATGATTTTTTTCGATTTTTTGCTAAATCAGAGTCAGTTGGTGTCGAATCCCCAACTCTATTAATAGCTGACTACGAATCACCAGCTTTGGCGCTCTACCCAATTCCAAACTTGATGTGTAAAATGAGGTATTAAAGTTCGAGTCTATTCCGCCTATCCATACCAATCAGGGTGATTGAAATAAAAGGCCGATTTTAATCATGCCGTTACCCCCGCTTTGACTTGAATGCCATTTTCTTCGTTAAACTGTTTCGTGAAATCGGTTGTCAGCTGGATGTTGGCTTCCATGACTCGTTTTAATGCTTTGTTGACGACTGACATTACAGTGAATTCCAGCCATTCTTTATCCTTGCCAACTAATTCCTGCTGGATAAACAGGCATTTGATTTGCCTCGCTCCGGAGATGACAACAACTACCGTTTTGTCGTCGTTTTGGCTCTCGAATTCGCGTAAATCAAAATCCTTTCGGACTTGTTCAAGTTGCAATTTAAATCTCCGACCAAGTTCTTGGGCATCCTTGGTATTTTTGAAGTTTTTCTTTTTGGATTTCAGCATGGTTAAAATCAAATCTTATTTTTTAGGAATGGGTGGCAGATCGTCGCCGGACGGTATATTGGGCTTATCGCTGGTGGATATTTTCTTGTTCAATCCCAAATCGTCCTTGAAATTTTCTGCCGATTGTTTTGCATAGGTGTTCAAATCGCCCTGGATACCATCAATGGCTTTTGTGCCGGCGTTGGCCACCTCTCTCGTAATGTCATGTCCGGCGTTTCCAAAATTGCCTGCGGCATTAATACCCAGATTGGCGCCATCTATTATTTCGGCTGGCAGTTTTCCTCCGGATTCAATTTGATTCCGAATTTGATCGGGATTAGCACCTAAATCGTGCTGTTGAAGTGCCGCAGTCACTTCAGAACTGGAAGTCTTGGATAGGGTTTGAGAGGGTTTAACGACTTTGTCACTGGCGTTATTCATATCAGCGCCGGCAAGATGTGATGATGAACTAGGAAAAGCACCACTTTGCGCCTTTGAACGGAAGCCGTCTTCAGTTCTAGTGCTGACAATATCATTGACCGATTGATTTCCATCTTTGAACTGGGCGGGACTTAGGGTAACGCCTGAATCGCTTGAAGTGGGTGTGAGGTGTTTGTTTAATATCGCTGCTGCGGCTGCAGGATCTTGTTGATTAAGCTTCAGGAACTCAACCAGTGCATCGCGTTCGCTTGAGCCAACCCCAAGGTTTTTTGCACTTGAATTGTTAATTTCATGGTTCGCATCAGTCGTGAGCTTTGCAGTTGCATCTGAGCTCATACTCGTTTCCAGGGCTTTATTGGCGTTTTTAATGTCGACAACAGCGCCTGAGTTATAAAGCCGCCTCGCCAAGTCCTGATACCCCATACTCAACGATTTCGCTGCTGAATTTTGCAGTGAAGCGGTTTGCGAATACTTATCGGAGGCTTGGCTTACGGTCTGAAGCTGATTCATGTACTGCTCGCCTTTAGATTTCATTTCTTCCGAACTGAAGTAAGTCTGATCGGCATGCTGACGCGCCGATTGTTGCATTTCGGTCACCTGGGAACTACCGGAATAACCTTGATTCCACATGTTCTGCACCTGATCGGAAATTTCTTTGGCTTTTGAGGCATCCATCCCGGCTTGTGATTGCAATTGCGCTTGAGCGCCCGCTCCAACAGATGAGGGATTGATGCCTTTTTGGGAACTTAAGCCGGCAGCCAGCGAAGCGCCGACGCCAGCGGCGATGGATTCTTTTTCAATTTGACTGGATCCAAGCCTGTCGCCGATTGTCCGTCCGGTCGAGGCCGCCCAGTTGTCCGACTCGGATTTTGAATTTGCCAAGGAATTCAATATCGAATTCGAATTGCTGCTCATAGCCCCGGATCGACTGGTCTGCTGAACTGAGCTACTCAAAATTTGCGAGGCAGTAGAACTCGCCGAACGAACCGAGTCGGTTGCACTTTGAGCCGCCCGGCCAAAAGTGGTCGCTCCGGAAAACGTCGTATCGGCCATTCCGGAGGCTTTGGCCCCGGTGTTTGGTGAATAGTCTATTTTTGAGCCTAGTCTGGTCGCCGGTTCAATTGCTATCGGGTCGGGGGCTACTCGGGACGGATTGATATTTTGAGAGGCGCCGGATGTCATCTTTGATGACAAATTGGTAGCGACGATGCCACCGCCATACACGATCATCAAGGCTAAAACCGGTACACTGGAAGCCAGCATGCCACCGGCCGACAGCCAGGTTTCCAGGGTCTGATAGAGTTGATCGTGCGTCATCATGGCATCCAGTCCAGTGCCATTGTTGGTGGCATTGGAGGCTATGGATTCAAGCGCTCGCGTCGTTACTACAGTAATGTACAAGTTACAGATCGCCATTAACGGCCCCCAGAGGGATATCCACAAAATCAGTTGCAGATAGCGAACCATCATGGTGATGCCTATCGTTCCCAAGGTGGACAGAAACGCCACAATGGGTGAGATGGCGACCGTAAACATTTCAACGAAGGCCATTAACGGCCGGGAGATTTCGTTAAACATGGTTTGTTCACTGGCCCATTGCAGATTCAACTGTTCGGTTCCGGTGCGTTTGATGAATGCGCTGGGGCCATCCTTTAAATAGGAAGCCAGAACGGCATTGCGCATATAAGTCTGGGCGTCAATACCGGCCAGATTAAGCGCGCCGGTGGCGATATCGATTCTATCGGCGGCAGTATCGGTGTTGGTGATGCCCAGCACCCCGGACATATAGCCATCCAACTGATCCTGAAAAGCTGTACTGTTCAGATAGGTCGTGATGGCGTTATAAGCGTTCACACAGGATAACTGCTCCCCTGGCGCCGAGGTTGGCAACTTCATCAGGATATCCACATTGATATAGGATGTCAGCATGGATGACCACAAATCGGTGGATTTTTGCAGCTTTTCTCGGGTAACTTCCGGGGTAACTGTAGGATCGTTGATTTCCAAATCCAGCATGACGCAATTTTCGATATACGCCTGGATGGTTTGACCCACATCGCCTGAAATCGTGGTATCGGAACCCGCCGAACCCAAACCGATATTTCTGAGCTTCATCAAGGTATTCAACGCATTCAGATAGCCGTTTTGTAACAAATAGGCTTCAGACGGCGTAGAAAACGCTGTCTCAAACTGGGTCGTCAATTCCACTCCTACTGTGGATATGATAGACATCGGGACGGCAACGCCCAAGGGTACATTGGCAACCGTTGTCACATTGCCGGTGTATACGTCCTCAATCGAGACGGTATCGCTAGGCAGAAACATAATTTGATAGACGATGAACCCGACCAAAGCCTGATTCAGAGGGAATCGCATACTGGTCAGATAAGTGAATGCCACCATCATGATCCCCAACACAAAGCCGGATGCGATGAGATTACCCATGCTATGGCCGTTGAATATCATAGCCGCACCCTGGAAGGCCTCGGTTAACATCTCCGCATCACCGATGCTGATTACTTGGTACATAACGACTTCCTCGACACTGCCACTAATGCACCTTGTTGTTCATGGTGATTCGTAAGTTTTCCCTGATGGTTTTCTGCAACTGCACCAGGGTGTTGATCGCAGCAATCGAATCCTGATTGCTCTTCCTGGCGTCCAGAATCTCGTTGCGCCGATCATGCATCGCCTCTTCCATCGCACTATCCATGGGTTTGCCGGTGCTTTTGACCGCCTTGCTGACTACGTTGAACATCTCGTCTATGGCTTGGTTGGTCATTTCTGTAGCGACAATATCGATCAGCTGATCGGCAACCAGATTGGCTGATTGTATTTCTGTCGAAATGCCTCTTAACACCCCGTAAACACCGGGTCTTGAAGCCTGTATGAAAGCTTGTTCGGCCGGTAAAAATTGATCGGTGCTGGCCTTGCTCACCATTTTCCGGACTATTCCGCCAGTTCCTGTCGATTCTGGTCCAGTTCCCCATACCATGGTTTTGGCGTAGTTCCGCATACCGGTGAGCGTGATAGTTGTTGTTTCAACGGATGGGTCAGGCAGTAAACAAGCAGCGGATTCGCATTGGTATATGGTCACCGTCCCGCCTTCCAACATATCTCTAACGTTTAATATAGGAGGCACATAATTGGTTTGCACATCGGAATTATCGGATTTTGGGCTGATGATTAAGGTGCCGGTCAGACTCATCAGCGCCATCATTAAATTGGTATCTCCATTGGTAAACCAGGAGGCGGCATTGGCCTGTGTCAAAGCGTTATAAACCACGTTTCCGGTAATCAGGCTTGACTGTCCATTGGCTATTAAGGTGGCTGCCGGCGCATTGGTGCTGTCTTCTTGAGAATCGAAATAGTCCGTATTAAAACCCAAGGTTGCGTTTAAAGATGAAGCCTGCTTTCTTTGCTGATCCGACCAGGCCTTTAGCCCTGTAGCATTAACCAATGTCGTCGCCGCTTCGCAGGAATTGCGCATCAATGAATTGATTTCATTGATGTCCTTTTGCAGTTTCGACATCACCTGGGCACAGGTGGGACACATGCCTTCAATGGCTAGCTCAAAGGCATAGCCGATAGCGGACTGGGCGATGTTTCGCAATAACTGCGTGAATTGGGCGCCATTGATAAACGAGAATGATCCACCGAAAAGATCGATTCCGTTGCATCCCCCTTTAAAGCTGGGCGGTACAAACGAGACCAGATTAGGATTTACAATATTGTTCCGCAGGACGATACTGCCGCCTGAAATAACGCCTCTGCGTTGCGTTTGGTAGGCATCGGCAGGCGTCACATTGACCATGTTACTAAACACGCCCTGCAACTCAGCTTCTAAATCCGCTTTTGCCGGAAGCGGACTTAAAGTCAGCAAACAGACTAACGGCAAGTAAATGGCACGATTTGCCAGAACTAATTTTAGATCGACTGACTTTGCCTTATTAAGCTGTGCCTGTGGATACAGTGGCTTATGAGCGTTATTACTCCAGAGCGGTAAATGACCATTAATTTGTTCGAATATTTGCACACCATCTCCTGATTTACGATGCAGAAATGCTTCAATTGCTGTCAGTATTTGCAGTGCATGCATTATCCGGATACCTATTCCAAGTCATGCTGAATCTACCGGTCGAAATTTCGGCATGGAAATGGATGCACATGGATTTTTCTGCATCAGGTTTACTAAAATTCAAACGCTACGAGCAATTTTGATAATGCACTATGCAGAAAATTTAGTTTCGATGCCTGATCAAAAGGCATAGATTTTGAGCCTCTTTTCGTGAAATAGGATTGTGATTGATGGTATGCCATCTAAATAATGGTTTTAGTTGAAACCCAGTTTTGTGGATATCCTGGCCTTAAGCACAAAAAGGCTTTGTTCTATGCCCATCCACTTAAGTTATTCAGACTCAAATACCGCATCAATTCCAATATCGCCAATGATATTTAGAAATATCTCAACCTGAGAAGTATTCAATGTGATCAGTTTAGAAGCAAACTCGGCGGTGAAACGCGGTTCAAAGCAGATGATGCCGGCGGCTGAGATCCGGCGTATCTGTCTAATATCCATGGTTGAGAAAATAGCGACCATCTGCTTGCTAAAACCGAACATAATCATCGCAGCTGACGGATCATGTCTGGATAGTTCCCTGGCTTTGATTAGCAACTCGAAGGTAATGTCCGACAAATCATCGATACCACCAGCATTATTCGCAGCCATCCTCTCCAAATACTCGCTGGATTTAGTAAGAGCGACTCGATATACAGCAATGTGCTCATCTGTAATATTGATGAATTTCAGCCTATGGCTCACGGCATCGGAGCCGAATTCCAAAATGATAGGAAATAGAAAATCCTGAACAAATACCACCGAAATTTGGGAAATCCCGTCAAAATCCAAACAGCATTCCTTGGATGAAGTCACAAATTTTTCAGCGATGGCTTTATACAGGCGTTCGCCGTTATCGTTTAGCGTTTTACGTTTAAAAAGTCCTTTTAAAGAAATCATGATGACTCCGTGTGAAAAATGTATTGAGAGGAAGATTCTTTACTATTTGATTTTTGGCATTGTGAAAACGGTTTCCATTTATGTCGGCCAATCGCATCTACCCACGAATCGCAGAGTGGGCAGAGATCAAATGGCGCCGGAAATTCTTTGATGGACACATAAGTGGCTTTGCAACGCTTGCAAGTGGTGCCACATAGGTTGGCTAGGCAAAGTTGTTGACCAATATGCCAAGCTCGATTGATATTCAGTATTTTTTGGGTCTCGCCGACGATTTGCTCATACAAGGTATAAGACATCAGATAAATCTCACCTTTGTTAGCATTGCAGCTACCGGTTAGTTTTTGATAGATATTGAAGTAAATTGAGGCGTGTAAGCAGTTGAGCGGTGATTTTGCGATCCAATCGCAATCGTAAGGTAATAATCCTGCATTAGGACCTTTCCCATGGATTTCCTTGTGGAGTTGCAGGGCTGACGTTTTGGAAATACCACAAACGGCTCTAACGATTGACGGCCTTCCGCCTTTCTCTATAATCCCCTTGGCCAGATCCAGCTTTCTTTTCAGACCAAGTATGTCTGTTTCTTTTGGAGTGAGCTTTAAATGCGACTCGGTCATGTTTATTCGGCAATTGGAGTCTGATTCGATACAGGCAGGATGGCCGCCGCGATAGTTGCAGTAAGACCTTCAGGCTTTTTCGTGATGGGTGGAAATGTGAGTACGGCTCTTCCACAGGTGGCCAATTCAGTGAGCTCCCCAATGGGCATGATCGATATCCGCTCAATCTCGACCTCAGTAAGATTGAACTTCCAGATTGCCTCCATCGGATTATGTCTGGCGCACTCCCGTACAAGCATCAGGTACTGGAAATTGATTGCTTTTAAGTCCTCATTCAGAAGATCCATTGTTATCCACCACATCCTCGTAATAATTCTGTAATAACTCCGTAATAATTCTAGTTTAGGCAATAAAAATGCCAAAGCTCGAAAGGTTGCAAAAAAACGAACCAATCCGCGCATGTCTAGCAATTCGTGAGATTCTCATTACAAAAAACTTTGCATCGTGCGAATTTGTCTGGGAAATCTGAAATTTTTGTACGAGAAAACTTGCAGCCAATGGGGACTTTTCATAGCCTAAGAGGGCTATGAAAAGACTAAACAGGCGTTTTTTAACGGTCTTTCACCCCGATAGAGATACAGAATTTCACGTAGGATTTTGTCAACCTCAATCACAAGTAAAAAATCCATGGAAAACCCTATATCCACTAACCCAACCAGGCAAGGGGTGATCATCTGCCTTCCTCAGATCAAGGGAGGGTTAATTGCCGCTGTATTGATTTTCGGAAAACGGGTTGGGCACAACAGTAAAAGGATATTTACGATCTTTTGGGGGAAATTCCAGAGAGCACATGATGGCTTTGTCCGGCATCAAGGAGTTGATGCAGAATGAATTCAAATATCAATTGGACCTCAGGAAAATTAATCGCACTAATTTTCGTTTGTGCTCTGTGTGGCGCATTGGGCGGGTATTTTGCATCCTCTTTTTCGCCGGTTCAGGGCCAACTTGCGATTGTCGATGTGCAGGCTGTCATTAAAAAAGCGGTTGAAAAAAATCAAGCTAAAACCGCCGAAGATGCACAAGCCTTAACCGCAAAAATCAAGGCATCGACAGACGGCTTGGTTAAACAGGGGATCGTCATTATTGACGCCCAATCCATCGTCAGCGCTCCAGAGGAAGCCTATGTCACTATTGAATAGGCATCTGGAGCAAAAGTTGGCAATGCTTGCATGCTTTGTCAAAAACAGCCGGTTATTTGCGCCGATTCTGCTAAGTCATCTTAAACGCTACGGCATCAGCTATTTATTGGTTTGGATGCTCTATGTCGTGGCGCACGCTAATTACAGGCTCTCCTATAACGAAACACCGAGCCTGCCGTATACCTGGTTTCTGATTTGTTTGAATGACACCATCGAAACAGGCGGGTTTATCGCCTTTAAATGGCACAGCGGCCCGCCGTATCCGGATGGAATCACGTTCGTGAAACGGCTAGTCGCCCTCCCTGGGGAGATCGTGACCAAAAACGGTCGAGATTTTGTGGTAGGTGGTCGGACGCTGATAGGTAAAAAAATTGGGCTGAGCTTAAAGCCCCTTTTTCCAAACGACGAATTGCAAGAAGGCCAAAACACAATCCCCTTAGGCAAGTATTTCGTCACCGGCGATCATGAATACAGTCTTGATTCGCGATACAACCTATTGGGATTAGTGGATAAAAGCGATGTCATTGGCCGTGCTTACCCGATTTTCTAAGCTCTGCCTTGCAGTGGTGATGCTGCACCTGTCGTCCTCAATCGCCTATGCGGGCGAGGACGATTTTTTTCTTAAAGATATTCTGAAAGAGCAACAACCCGATATGACGCAACAGTTGCCCGATTGGCTGAAAACCAAGCCAGCAAAACTCAATCCAGAGTTCAAGAAATTATTGCGAGAAGGCAATGACCGAATGAATATAGCAAAAGAGTTCGGTATCCCCGATATAGACCATTCGCAAACCCCGAAAACTGACGTGCAAGGCCGGTGGATATTTGTGTCGATGGGCATGCCCGCGCATGAACTCAAAGCAGCAGCGGAAGAGGCCTCGATTACGAAATCCATTTTGGTATTTCGCGGCGTCGAACCGGACGGTAATACCGGCACGATTACAAAACGCCTGTATGCCATCGTTAAAAACATCAAACCGTTTCCGCCATCGGTTATCGATCCTACCCTATTCACGCGATTCAATGTAAAAGTAGTTCCAACCATGATCGAAACGAATCAGACAGGTGAAACCCGAATCGCCCGCGGCTTACCTGGATTCAGTTGGATGGCTAAACAAGATCCAGGCGATCTTGGTCAACGCGGCAGTTTGTATGGTATCTCCGAGCCCGACATGATCGAAGAAATGCAGCGCCGAATGCGCGAGCACGATTGGGAAAAGGAAAAACAGCACGCCATCGATAACTTCTGGGCAAACCAACAAGACGCAGTCAATCTGCCGACTGCCGAAAAAAACAGTGAACGGCTCATCGACACCGCCATTGTTGCTACTCAGGATATTGTTCATCCAACCAGCGGCATGCTGATTGTCAAAAAAGGCCAGATGATCAATCCCCAGGCCATTTTGCCCATGCGCCACGTTTATATTCTGTTTGATGCGACAAACAAAAAGCAAATCGAAATCGCCCAAAAAGTAGGCGATGACCTGCTCAAAAAACAAAAGCCGGTGGTTTATCTGTTTTCCAAAATGGATACTGAGAAAGGCTGGGAGCAGTATAACCAAACGCAAGCATTGCTGAACGCTCCCATCTATAAACTAAACCAGACTATCGTCGATAGATTCAAAATTCAAGCGCTGCCTTCTGTCGTCCAAGGTGAGGGTTCGTCTGTAAAAGTGAGTGAAATTGACGCGCGGGTACTCCATTAATGCACCTTATTATCGCCACCGCAATTTGCATTTCCAGCCTGGTTTTCCAAAAGCCAATGTTAGCTGATACCACAACCACCACATCCTCACAAAGCATCAACGCCTCTGATTTACTCTGTCCAAACGCAGATTTTTGGGGCGAAAAAATGCTGACCGGCATTTGTTGGTCATGCTTGTTTCCGATCAGATTGGGGGGCTTTACGCTTTTTGACGGCGATAACGGCTTACCGGACGGCGTTACCCAAGAAACTATTTGTGAATGCAATACGAAAGGCTTACCCGATATCGGTATCACAGGTGGGGCTTGGTTGCCGGCCAGACTGGTTGAAGTGGTGAGAAAGCCCTATTGTTCGCCGATTCTAGGTGGAACTTCGTTTAATCAAGGTGTTAGATTGTGGGGTGGACGGAAAGAAGTCGAAGGCGATGGCTCGGATAAAACCTATTACAACTTTCACTACTGGGCCTTCCCTCTGTACATGATCCTGCAGCTTTTCGTGCAAAACAACTGCAATGCCGGAGGCTTCAGAAATCTGGACATGATGTACATGTCCGAACTCGATCCGACCTGGAATATCGACGAACTGGCCTTCTTTATGAATCCGGAAGCGGTCATATTTGCAAATCCACTAGCCGTTGCCGCCTGTACTGTTGACTGTGCAACCACAACCGCATCCAAGCCGTTGGATTCGCTGTTTTGGTGTGCAGGATGCTGGGGCAATCTCTATCCCTTTACCGGGAACATCGCCTCGGACGCATCGCCGCCACGAGACACTAGTCTTTTAACAGCTAGATTGTTGTCGTCATTGCACCGCAAAGGTTTGGCGCATAAAACCTATGGTGATGCAGCGCTTTGTTCGGGACAGATTTATCCCATGATACCCAAGCAGCAATACAAGTTAAGCACGTTGTTTCCGATCGCAGAAGCAAGTAGCGGAAATTGCTGTCACTGGATTGGGGAATCGACTTTTAAATGGGGTGAAAACCGCACCATTCCCGGTACCGGCGAAGATTACGTGTATCTGATTTGGCGCTATACCGACTGTTGTCTGACGGGTAACGGCCAGTAATTCATCCGATTTGAAAAAGTAATTTCCGAAATGCGATACATCACAAAACCAATATCCTGGGCATTAATCATTTGCCTATTGAACAACCCGATTGCGGGCTATTACATGGTTATCGGCTTGTTGTTCTGGACACCGGCTAAGGCCTTTGCCGACGCATTTAGCGATGCGGCAGCACAAGGTCAAAACTACGGTACGCAGTTTATGCAAAGCTATTCGGTTCCGAGTGTCGACAGCAACACAGGCACTATGACATTGACGAACGGCGGCGTATCCGGGCAAACGGTCCAGCAGAATGAGTTGTTTCAACAAATCCAACCAGGATCAATGGACGCAATTTCAGCATCGTATGGCAACGATGCCAGCTTTGGAAACAATGTCAATACCGGGGTTAGCGCATTAACCACCGGCACATCTATTCATGCCCAAGCTTACCAAACCTTGCTCAGCAGCAACACATCAATGCCGGATATGTCCGGCGATCCGATCTGGACTACCCCCGACAATGTTTATACCCAACAAACTTCGCAGATCAACGATCTATTCACAGGATGCAGTAAAACGTCAACGATGTCGCAAAACGCCTGTTCTGTCCATGTGCCGGATTATCAAACCTGCTTGAAGACTCTGCAAAGCGAAACTTGTACGGTTAGCAGGACGGATACGTATACGCCTGTGATCACCATGAAATCCGGCAATGGAAGTGTTAGCAGTTGCGGGCCAGGTTGTACACGGTTATGGGTTGGATATTCTGGCACTCTAGGTGCACAAGCGGACGGATGCGCTTCCTATTACTATAGTTTCTCTGCGTCATTCAATGTGCTTAGGCCTGATGCCATATCTTCCGTTGTCTTGAAACAAGCTGTTTATGATGACTATGTGATGGCCTACGTTAATGGAACTCATGTTTTTACCGGTTCTACCGGTTGGGGAGGCGCTTGCGACCTTGGACAAACTTGGGTTAATTATCCAAACACGGACCTTACCAGTTATTTTCAGACTGGAGGCGTCGTTACGGTTCGGCTAGACGTTTTGGTCGGCAATCTGGGCGATGGAAATATGTGGCTTGAAGTACATGGACTGCCCGATGTAACCGACACGCTTATTGATTATCCGGCAGGATGCCGGCAAAGACTATTTGCTTCCTGGCCACCAACAAACATGACGGCGCCAGCGTGGACATCAAGCGGTTCAGTTAATGATAAGGCCTCTACGCAATGGTGGCAATGCACCAATGGCGTCACCTCGGTAACCATGGGAAGTCAAACATGGTCTGAAGCCCAAATCAGTCCGTATCTGCAACCCCTTTTTCCTGGCGCCCCTGCAACACCATCAGCGCCGATTTGCATGGCGGCTCAACTTCGATCGCCAGGCGCAATATCTCTGCCTTGCTTTACCGATGTCAACGGCTACCAGCAATGTCCACAAGTCACCTTCAACACTTCTGCACATACCAGTTGCGACTCAATAGCCGCAAATACACAGTGCGCTTGGGTAAGCGAACAGTGCGCGTCTGGAGCCGTCAATCCTATCACCGGAACCTGTATGCAATTCATCGAAACCTATGATTGTGGCGTGTCAGCACCAGGCCCTTGCGATCAGACAAATTCCGGCGAACAAACCGTCTGTAATAGCCAGATTCGATGCATGGGGGGAGAATGCGTAAATCAGGCTACTGAATCCAATCAGGATTTTATTAAGGCAGCGACAGCACTGCAACTATTAAACCAAGCCCAACAAAAAAACGGATGTAATGCGGCAGGCGGCGACTGTACTCTATTCGGCGGTCAGGGGATGGAATGTCAGATGGCCGATTTGTCGATCTTAGGTAGCGTTGACTGCTGCAATATGCCGTTATCCGGTAGTTGGATTCAATATATGGAACTGGCTGCTAAAACCTGGTATTTAGCCGACACCTCGGTAGAAGCTTATTCGATTGCAAACAACGGGGCATTGCTGACTGAGCAGGTTGGCGCTTGGAATCTAGTCACCACAGACACTGTACTTCAAGCGCCCATTGGCACTGCGACGCAAACGTATGAAGCCATCACCCAGTCATTTACTTCCATGTACGATTCGGTTGTAACGACATTTGGCGGGGATGTCACCAGCGAACTGGGGGCTGTCAGTAGTTTCTTGACGGATATCCAGCAACAAGCCATTCAAGAAATGTCAGTTTGGGTGATGGATAACTTTGGCGTCCAAGCGGGTGAAGCGTTGTTTTCGTATTCGACTCAGCCTACAGCGGATGCTGCGGGTAATATGATTAGCGAAGGAACCGCAACAGGCATGTCGGATATGCTGGCTTCCATCATTAATGTGGTCGGTATCATCTATGCGATTTATCAGATCGCCAAAATGGTCGTTCAATTGATTTTCGCCTGCACTCAAGACGAAGCAAAGCTCAATATGCTGAAAGAGCAAAAGCTATGCACATACGCCGGCGAAATTGGTAGCTATTGCTCTGCCAACACAATTTTTGGGTGTGTCGCAAGAAAAGAAGCCTATTGTTGCTTTAGCAGTCCCTTTGCGCGGATATTTCAGCAACAAGCCAGACCACAACTGGGAATGAGTTTTGGCAACCCCAAAAACCCAAGTTGTAACGGCTTATCAATCAATCAAATCGGAACTTTGAATTTCAATCAAATGGATTTTAGTGAGTGGATCAATATGATGAAAATTAGCGGAGGACTACCAATTGATAACGCTACCGCCAACAGCATGTATAGCGTTGGCACCGTCACAGCAAGCCCTATGACCGGCTCAACGGGGCCCAATGCTCAGAGCACATTAAATTCTCAAACACAAGGCAGCAATATTGATGCAATACGACAGTCCATCGTAAACGGGATGTAAGTGTACAAATTTTAGACAATCCAATATAAGTCCTTATTGAGTCGGTCATTTAGCCGTAATAAAGCATCCCTATCTACATAGTTTTCCACAACTTTTGTGGATATCTTAATCTGAGTTACTCCAAAAATTAAAACAGGCCGTTTTAGCGCTTCTTTCACCCCGATGATGTTTCTTCATGTTGTTTAAGCTAAACGGCATGAAGAAAATCTTATTTTTTACAGCATCGATGTTGGTATCCAGACTAGCCTATTCTGAAACCATACTGGAAAACAGCATTTGGGGAAAAGCTGCGAGCGAAGCCGGGATCAATGTATCCACATTTTATGGAATCGCCGTTCAGGAAAGCGGGATGCACTGGGCGGATGGCACCTATCGCCCCTGGCCCTGGACATTGAACGTCAACGAAAAAAAAGCCGGCGTCAAAACCGGTTCTCGGCGCTATGCCAATAGACAATCGGCTGAAAACGCACTTCAAGAATTGATCGTAAACGGTATCCGGAATGTCGATGTAGGCATCATGCAGATCAATCTGCATTGGCATGGTGACAAAGTCAAAAACCAGATGGAACTGCTTGATCCAGCCGTCAATATCGCGGTAGCCGCCAAATATCTAAAACAACTCAACCAAAAAAATGTCGCCAAGTTGGTGGCCTCCTATCACGCCCCAACCAACCCTGTCCGGGGACAGGCATACGTCAATCGAGTCAAACACTACGAAAAAATCATTCATGAAAAGCTTCAATAAATTATCCATCTTAGTATTGGCAAGCATGGTTTTCTTAGGATGTTCGACAGCGCCTACCCGTCCAGTCGACAGTGCAGTTGAAAAATGCGAAAAAATTTCAGTCACGGCTTATTTGCCGCCTGTGACAGCCGATCTGGATTTTCAGTACATTCTCTTCAAAAAAGACCAGGTCATCGTACAGGGCGGATATCAGCATACACTTTCGGTCGCAGGACAAGCACCCGACCATGAGCAGCAACCTTGGCAAACCCAAGCATTAGATTTGCCTTCTATTTCTGTCAACGCCATCCCTGAAACTGAAACGATTCACTTTGGATTCGATAGCTCAACTATAGCAACTGAAGAACTAGCAAAACTGAATCAACTCGTCCAAAAAATCGAAAAAGCCGGCCTGCTACAGCTACGGATTGAAGGCCATACGGATTCTTCAGGCGGAGCCGGATATAACGAAAAGCTTTCTGTTAAACGGGCGAAATTCGTTCAGGATTACCTGTTAAAGCGTGGCATCGAAAAACCAAAAATTTCCCTGCAAGGTTTTGGCGAATCCCAACCACTGGAGCCGAATGACACCGAAGCACATCGGGCTAAAAATCGGCGGGTCACTTTAATTCCTGAAACGGAGAAATAACATGCGCGATATCCCCAATTATTTGGATGACCAGCAACAAATCCTGTTCTGGGAATTCGATGAAGTCATCTTGCTCTCGATTATGTTTTCCATCGGCATTATCGTCAATTACCTGAGTGCGCTGATCATCATCGGTCTAATCGGTATTAAGTTCTTTCGGAAAGTCAAAGACCGGCAGGCCAATGGCTTCCTGCAGCACGCTTTGTATTGGTATGCCGGGATCGGCTCTACTAATATCGGGCCCACCTCTAAACCGCTGCCATTCATTCGCAGATTCTTTTAGGCAACACCATGGACTACAAAAACTTTGCATCAACTTGGCTAAGCCTGCATGCCTCAAATCGATTTCTGAAAATTGTTTGCCTGTTTTTAATGACTTTGAATTTAGTGACACTGATCGGCTGGCTCAAAAAAGATAACGTCGTAATCCTGGTGCCTCCCGGCTTGTCAGAGAAATCTGAAATTGCCAAAAATACCGCCGCCGAGGGATACAAAAAGGCCTGGGGGATGTACGCGGCAACCTTGCTCGGCAACGTCACACCCGAGAATGCCGACTTTGTTTTGGATTCGTTCGCCAACATGGTGACCGGCGAAATCAGAGCTTTAGTCATAGAACAGGTAGCCGCAGAACTCGAAACCCTGAAGCAGGAAAAGGTGTCTTCATCGTTCGAGATTCGAAGAGTGACTTACGAACCTGAAAGCGACAAGGTTTTTGTCAGCGGCCGTAACCGAATGGCCGGACTGGGCGTTCATACGCCAGCAACCGAACAAACCTTCGAGTTCAAAATCGATGTCAAACAATACTCGCCGATTATTACCCAGATGGCGACCTACGAAGGCGCTCCCAAATTACTAAAAGTGGTGGAGCAAGTTGAAGCCAAGCAGAAAGCCGAAGCAACTCTGGAAAAAGATCAGAAAAAATAAAGGAGACAATATGCGAATTAACACACTTTTACTTTCCATAGCTTGGCTATCAATTGCTAATGGCGCCGAAATCCCAGCCGGTTTCCCATTCCAGGCTGCCGGTGAAGACAGCACGGCAGCTTACACTCAACAGGGAGGTGATATAGCTGGTGCGTTAGAAACTAATCAAGCCCCCATTCAAGGTGAAAACAATCCGTATGGAAATCAGGTTCAACCAAATGGGGTAATGCCGCAACCTACAATCAGTCAACCGCCAACCGAACAACCCGTCGAGAAGGCGCAGGAAGAATCAGAGCCAGAAAAGCCAGTCTTAAAACATAGCCAGAAAAAGCGCCCGCGCATACTGGATAAGCCTTTAGAAAGTGCGGCGGCGACTGAACATAAAAAAAATCCCCATGATATTGATGTGCAATCCGGCATTGTCATCAAGCCTAAACGTGGAAAAACCGAAAACGTCGTGATTGCCCGTGGAAAGCTGAATCGTATTGTCACGCCCTATTCAGATCCGAAAGTCCTGACGGTCGACGCGGTTGAAACCAAGATCGATGGCTCAGCCGTATATATCGCCACCGACTCGGAAACTCCTGTTAGTTTGTTTATTTCCGACGCCGAGAGCGGAAATACCACCTCTTTGCAGCTAACACCTCATGCACTGTTAACACCGGTAGAAATTCTGATTGAAGGCGAGCAAAGCAGATCCTTACCCGGCGGGGATAGTGATTTTGGCGGCCCAAAACTGTTTCGGAAAGACTTACCGTATATCTCAGAGCTGAAAAGCATTATGCAAAGTCTGGGTAAGCAGCAAATACCCCAGGGATTCACCCTGGAAGAAGTTTCTGAAGAAATCCGCTCCCTGAGCCTCTGTCACGATCCCAATCTAACATTTTGGCCTGGACAAGTCCTGTCCGGTCATGAATCTGAAATTATCGTTTTGATTGCGCAAAACAACGGGGCTACCGCCACGGTATTCGAAGAAGCCTCTTGCGCAAGCGACAACACGATTGCCATTTCGGCCTGGCCAAAGCTGCGTCTTGAGCCCAAAGACCGAACTGAAGTCTACATTCTGATGCGCTTACCGACAGGGAAAAGCGGCGACGAAGCCAGACCTTCGCTACTCAATTAGCTTCAAGCAGGAGTCCACTGTGATTGAACTCGAAAAGAAAACGCCTAAGGAAAAGGTAGTTCAATGGTACCAAACACTAGACCCATTAAAACGGAAACAACTCACGCTGTTTGGCGGCGGCGGTCTGCTGTTTTTGTTGGCGGCGATCATGATCAACCTGTCCTCAGAAGACAACGCCAAACCTTTCATGAACAAACCCAGAAAGGTTGAATACACCTTGTTTACCGGTAAGAGCCCAAAGGATGTCTCCATAGACGCGATGGCCGGAAAACTCAACAAACTGACCAGCGACTTTACCGAGATACGCAGCACCTTTCAGCGGCAGGACCAACTGATTCATGAAACCACGCAACAGATGAGACAACAGTCTGATGAATTGCGTAAAAGTAATGAAAAATTGACGGCTCAAACCAAAGACTTATATCAAAAATTGCAGGAAGCCCAGAATACCTTCAAAACCCAGGTGCCTTTGCCGGAGTTACCGGAGGATGGGGTTGGCGACGGCAGAACCAAAAGAGCCCATTCGCGCCAAGATAGCAACTCACAGCGGCAAACAACCCCTGAATTATTGGGGCAACAACCGAACAGTTCGCCGCCGGCATTGACAGAAGTCGAAAAAAAGCCGGTTGAGGCGGGACTTAAAATTCGAATTATCACCGGCAGCGGCGATGACAACAAGGCCAGCGGTAAAACCGATGCCAGCAAAGCTAAAACCTCAAACAAAATCACCGAATACGTCAACATCAAAACAGCATCCAGCAAAAACGGCATTCCAGATATGTATTTGCCGGCTGGCAGCATATTGAGCGGTACGTTGATCACCGGTCTGGATGCGCCGACCTCAAACCAGTCCAGGCAAGACCCTTACCCGGCGCTTTTGCGGATCAAACATGAAGCCATTCTACCGAATCGATACCGTATGGATATTCGTGAGTGTTTTTTGATTGCCGGCGGGTTTGGCGATATGAGTTCCGAACGGGCATATATGCGGGCTGAACGAATTTCCTGCATCAAGAAAGACGGCAGCATCATTGAAGCCTCAATGGATGCCTATTCTGTCGGTGAAGACGGCAAAGCCGGGATTCGTGGCCGGCTGGTCAGCAAAAACGGTCAACTGATTGGCAATGCCTTGATGTCCGGCTTTGTGGCAGGGGTCACCAACGCCTTTGCGCCGCAACGGGTGCAATCACTTCAAACCAGCGTCACTCCAGGTTCCGTGCAACCGTACCAATACCCTTCCATGGAAATGATCGGCGGGCAATCGGTGGTAGGCGGAGTCAAAGGCGCGGCGACCGTAATTGCCGAATATTACCTGCAAATGGCAAGAAACATCTTCCCGATCATCGAGATCGATGCTGGCCGAAAAGTCGATTTCATCATGATACGCGGCCTGTCGCTGCAACCTAAAGCAAAGTCAAACCAGGGTAACAACGCTGCATTCAATGGCAATAATGGACAAACCATGTCGGGTACAAGGGGTATAGGCATGGGCGACGCCGGTCGCGGCATGAGTAGCCTAGGAACCATGGGCGGCATGAGTTCGATGAGCGGTATGAGCAGTTTGTATAGCGGAATGAACAACAATCAAGGCTTCAGCAGTTTTAGTAATAGCTCGGGCTTTGGCCCTTAATTCAACCAAGAGACTCCCATTGATGAAAACGAAATTGTCATTACTCATTATAGCCAGTTTGTTGTCGGCCATCGTTCCCGCCTTTGCCGGACCCGTTGACCCGTTGGCGAAACCTAAAACCGATAACGAAATGACGGCCGAGGTTAAAAACATTATGAAAAGCGTAGACGAAGTGAAACGTCTACCGGTGACCGGATTATCCATGATCAAAGCGGACGACAAGGTGTTCCTGATCACGGACAACGGTCATTTTGTGGTTGCCGGTAACTTTAAACTGGTCGATATGTGGCAAGGCAAGATCATTGGTTCGGTAGCCGATACCAAGGGGATAGAAAAAGTCGATTTACGCAAAATTGGCTTTAACCCGGATGAATTATCGACGTTCAGCATAGGCAACGGTAAAAAAGAGGTAACGATCTTTGTCGATCCGCAATGTCATTATTGCCATGATCTGATGGGACAGTTAGAACCTCTAGGCAAGGAATACAAGTTCAATCTAGTTCTGATACCCGTCCTGGGTAAAGAGTCGGCTGAAATCACCAAAAAACTGATTTGCAACAAGGACAAGCCCCAATCCTTAAAAGGATTACTCGATCAAGACTACGCAAAATTACCGCTCCTTGATTCAGTCGATCTGGCGAAAGTCGCAAAAGGCGCGCAGAAAGAGCCCTGCGATCTCAAGGTATTACAAAAAGCAGTGGTGGCGACCAAACTTCTCGACATTCAGGGCGTTCCCACTATTTTCCTGCCTTCAAAAAATGTTCACAGAGGCGGGGCTAAATCATTTAAAACTTTACTGGAGAAAGACCTTGAGGACGAAATCAATGGCAGATAAAATATTAAAAATCCTGGTGCTGGTGGTGATGGTGTTCGGAACATCGGGATGTTCTTGGCTGGGTATCGGTCAAAGCAATTACACCTGTCCTGGCGGGGTAGATGGCGTACGCTGCATGTCGGCTAGACAGGTTTACCAAGCGACCGAGTCATCAGACTATGTCAAACCGGCCAATACGGGTAGCGAAGATGAAAAATCAACAACGGCAACAGCAACGTCCGCCGGTGTCATCCCTCAGCGGACCAGCCAGATTGCAATTCCCAGCATAGAGCAGCCAGTCCCCATCCGCACACAAGCCAAAGTCATGCGAATCTGGATGGCGCCCTGGGAAGACGATGACGGGGATCTTCACGCCGATGGCTACCTTTACACCGAAATCGAGAGCCGCCGCTGGAATTTAGGTGAACGATTCAAGTCACCTGGTGGCGCAATATCGCCGCTCAGCATTGCAACACCTTCCGTCAAGCCTAAATAAATCAGGGTAAGGAATACCATGAGCCTTTTCCATTTCCATACCGGATTAGATAACCGTTCTCCACCAGTTTACGAAAATGGTCTTTAAGCGTATTGCGGCTGACGCCTGTTAGCCGCATCATGTCGCTCATTGTTACCCGGCCTGTATTGCGAGCCTGATCCAGTATTTGCACCGCAAGTTCCGGCAAAGCAGCAATCAGAAGCTTTTCACGCTCCATCTTGGCGGCTAAGCGTTTCATCTGTTGATGCATGGCTTGAAGAAAAAACTTAAGCCAAGGCTGCCAATCCGGCTTGGCATGGCGGATAGTCCCTTGCGTTTGCCGCAACGCCAGATAGTAGCTTTCTTTGCTATGCTCGATAACGCTCTCAAGCGAACTGTAAGGTACATAGGCATATCCGGCCTTTAATAGAAGTAGCGTGGTCAGTATACGGCTCAGCCTGCCATTACCATCCTGAAAGGGATGGATTTCCAAGAACACGACTACAAACACACCGATAATCAGCAAAGGGTGCAAGCGGCCAGTATCGCGAGCTGTATTCAACCAATCGATTAATTCGGTCATCAACCGAGGCGTATCATAGGGTGTGGCCGTTTCAAAAACGATACCGATTTGTTGGCCGCTTTCGTCAAAGGCGGCCACGCTGTTTGACGATGTTTTGTAATTACCGCGATGCCATTCGTCCTTATGGCTATAAGCTAGAAGATCTCGATGAAACTGGCGAATATAGTTTTCTGTAAACTTGATGTCCGACCAGGCGTTGAAGATAGTGTTCATGACTTCCGCATAGCCGGCAACCTCCTGCTCGTCGCGGGTATCGAAAGATTTGATTTCGAGATTGGCTAACAACCGTTCAACATCCCGATCAGACAGTTTGCTTCCTTCAATGCGGGTCGAAGAGCCAATGCTTTCGATAGTGGCAACCCGTCGCAATGCATTCAGGCGTTCTGGAGCTAAGGTGCCAAGGGCGCGCCAGGCGCCTTTGAACTCATCAATTTCGGAAATGAGTTTGAGCAGTTCCGGGGTAATCTGGATGGTGTCTGTTTTGAGCATGAAAAAAATCCTCCATACCCATATTTACCCCCATAAACACCCATATGTCAAGCCAAAAACACACCCATAAACACCCATATTTAGTCAAAAGCTGTTGGTAATAGTAAAACTATTCATAGTTTTTTGCTTGTCAATCAAAAGGACCCATGATTTTACGGTCTTTCGCGCTTTGCCTTGATAACTTAAATTTCGATAATTCCCCTTGTTCCGGAACAGAACACCGGTCGGTGAATTGCAAATAGCCGATCAAAATCACAAGCAATTTTTTGGAGTTATTAATGAAATTATTCAAGATGAAAAGAGCGCTTTTGGCATCTTTGGCTGGGGTTGCCATCGTTGCCGCGGCGCCTGATGTTATGGCAGGCACGGGCGGTACCGAATTCAATGACATCTACACGCTGTTGATCGGGTGGTCGCAAGGTACTTTAGGAAAAATCATTGCCTTGGGTATGTTCCTGGTGGGCTTGTCTGCGGGTATCGTCAACCAGTCCATCGTTTCTGTCGTCGTCGGCTTGGGCGGCGCCCTGGCAGTTTATTATGGTCCGACGATTATCAACAACGTGGTGACAGCATTGATTTAACGCCGGAATGGTCACCCATTTTCTTATTTGGGTGGCGGGCTCTTTGGTTGAAAAAAACGGGCCGTATATCGTAAAGGGTGTACGGCCTTTTTTACACTAACAATTCAGCACAAACGATCATAAGTCGTACTAAAATAGTTTACTTAGGCATGGAGTTTTACGATTACTGAGGTTAGGCGTGACAAAATCAGAATTAATACAATCACTGGCAAAAAAGCAGCCGCATTTACAGCTTAAAGATGTTGAATTAGCAGTCCGGTGTGTCGTCGAACAATTAACGGATGCCTTGGCAACTGGTGAAAGAATTGAAATTAGAGGTTTTGGATGCTTCACGTTACGGCAACGAGCCCCACGAGTGGGCAGAAATCCCAAATCCGGAGAGGCGGTGGCATTAAGCGAAAGACATATTCTGCATTTTAAAGCCGGAAAGGACATGCGGGATATCGTTGATGCTTCGCGTCTAAAGTTTAAAATTGTCGATTAGGCCGCTCGCAAACAATTTGGGCGGTTGGCCTGCAAAACAGTGCAGGCCTAAAACCTTCCGGCATCAGGAACTGTATCAAACTGATACAGTTTCCGTTATGTCGTAACAATTGACTTTTACTACTGAAATCAATGAAGCAACTTGACAATAACGCCGGCCATCAACTCCTTAATACGGCCTCTCTGATCGATTTTAGGATAGGCGAACCACAATTTCAGGCATGTACGGATGGTGAAAATCTATCCCTCCAGGTTGAACTAATCCTGAGTAACGACCCCGAGGAAGACCCCGCCGATACCGTCGAATGGGCGGCCTTCGGAATGATTTTTGCCTTGGCGGTATTGTCATTTGCTGATGCCCGTCCACGGGGAAGTTCCGATATCGATTTCGTGGAGAATGATGAATTCACCGTCTGCGATCTGTTTGAGTGTTTAAGGTTTGTAAACGGAGACTTGAGGTTCTATGCCGATTATGTGCGTGGACGCTGCTTGAAGACCGACATAACCGTGAGCAAAGACGGTCAGATAATTTTGAGCACCTTAAATCGCGGTAAATCAGCATTACGATGGCTGGATCAATTACAAGGAAAGAAAAGGCTGACACTGGTATGATTTTGATTACCCATTTGGATTAAAAAATAGGGTTAACAGAATTTGCTGTTAGAGCCTTAAAACAAAAAACCACCCAAAAATCAAAACAGGCCGTTTTTGACGGTCTTTCACCCTGAGAGCTCGAATATCCCCTGTCTAAAATGATGCCTGATATTTAACTCAGGAGTTTCAAGGTGGGAGCATCAGTCTACGAAAAGCAACTCAAGCGTCACACCTTACGTGATCTGGTTCCCGTCGAGTCATTCGACGCCGAAACCCATTTATTCACGATGGCTAACGGCTATATCGGTTTTGGATTCATCTCCAGACCCTTACCAAGCGGGGATGACTCCGTCACGCAACGCTTGAACGTGCTGTTTTCATTCGATTACCCCAAAGAAAGCTTCATCCAGATCATGCTGATGGCGTCGCAAGATATTCGCCCGGCACTCGATAAAATAAAAATCATCCGTAATACCCATGATTCTGCGCTTAAAGAATCATTACGCAGTCGTATCAAAATGTTGGAAGAAGGTTCCAATCAATCGATGAGTCTACATGCCCAATCTTATATCCGAGAATTCAAGGTGGTGATTACCGTTAAGATTCCCTTGGAGCAAAAAAACCAGCTACCCAAACCACACGAAATTGCACTGGCACACGATCTACGCTTGTCTTGCGAACAAACCCTCAAATCCGCTGGATTCCTGATGCAAACCATGGATGCCGAAATGTATCTGCGGGTGATGGGGCAAATACTGCATTGGAAACCCGCGGCTAACTGGCGATCATCAGCTGAATATTACGATGCGACTTCTCCGATTAATGAGCAAGTCAGCGAATTCGACGACATGATGCAAATCGATGCCAATGGCGTATGGCTGGGAGACAAACGTCTACGCATTCTCTCCCTGGGCCGGTTACCAGCGCAAATGTGTCTGCAAAACATGAGACGGATGATAGGTGATCCGCTAACCGGTTTACGCGGCATCCACGGGAATTTCTACATTAACCTGAATATTTTTATTCCGGACAACGTGGATGAAAAGCAAGCCGCCGATCAAGAAATGAACAGCATCAATTATCAGGCGTTCGGCCCAATGTTGAAATTCAATCCCAAACTGCTGTTCAAAAAGGACAGTGCCGATTTGCTGTTCAAGTCTATCAACGATGGCGACAGGATATTGAAAATCAAATTGTCTATCGGACTGTTTACCGATTCACTGGATAAAAGCGAAACACGTTTGACCGAGGCGCAAACTTATTTCAGCGAAATCGGCTGGAACATCAAAGAAGATAAATTCATCACCTTGCCTATGCTGGTCAATGCCCTGCCATTGTGCGCCGATCCCAAGGCGCTTAAGTTCCTGCAGCGCTACAAACGGGTCGGTTCAAAAGACGCCGTTGAATTTATGCCTATCATCTCGGACTGGAGCGGCACCGGCACTCCACAACTGACATTTATTTCACGTTCAGGCCAAATCATGGCCATGGATGTGTTTGACTCGAACACCAACTACAACACTTGTGTAGTCGCGGCGTCCGGGTCCGGTAAATCCTTTTTGACCAATGATATCATCACCTCTTATATCAGTTCCGGGGCTAAATGCTGGGTCATCGATATTGGCCGTTCCTATGAAAAATTGACCACGGCCATCGGCGGCGACTTTGTCGAGTTCGGAGAAAAAAGCCAGATTTGTCTCAATCCATTTCAGATCATCAAAAACTACAATGAAGAAGCTGACATGTTAGTAGGCATCATTGTCTCCATGGCGGCGATGGAAAACAAGCTTTCAGACCTGCAGCATGCCAGATTGCGCTCCATCCTCAAAGAGTTATGGGATGAACACCAGGGAGGGATGACGGTTGATCGGGTTGCTAATAAATTGCTTTCAGATCCGGACCGCCGGGTGGTGGATATGGGGCATCAGCTATTTGCTTTTACCACCAACGGCGAATACGGCCGGTTTTTCAATGGTGAAAACAATGTCAGCTTTAACAACTCCCTGACCTGTCTCGAACTGGAAGAACTAAATGGCCGCAGTCATTTGCAGCAAGTGGTTTTGCTGATTTTGATTTATCAAATTCAGCAGGCTATGTATTTGGGAAATCGCGATCAGCGAAAAATTCTGATTATCGACGAAGCCTGGGAGTTGCTGGCCAAGGGTAATATCGCGAAATTCATTGAAACAGGCTACCGGCGCTTTCGAAAGTACAACGGCGCCGCTATTACCATTACCCAGTCCTTGAATGATCTATACGGCTCCGCATCGGGAGTCGCCATCGCCGAAAACTCCGCCAATCTTTACCTGCTCTACCAGAAACCAGAGACCATCGAATCCATTAAGCGCCAGGACAGGCTAATGATCGGAGACGGCGGTTATACCTTTTTGAAATCCGTGCATACCGTGACCGGTCATTATTCGGAGATTTTTTTTGTAACCAGTTACGGCCTGGGTATTGGCCGACTCATGGTGGATAAGTACACCCAATTGCTCTACTCAACCCACCCGGACGACATTAAGAAAATTACGGAACGAACCCGGCTGGGTATGACCACCGCCGAGGCTATCGAAGACATTCTTTTAACATCCGCTTAACTTTAAATCACTTAACGACGAAAGAGGTAAAACCATGGCAGAAACCAACCAAGGTCGATCATCCAGAGACAATCCGGTCAGAAAGCATTTCATCAGCGAATGTCGGGATAGCCGGATTGTGGTGCAGGCAAAGTTCTCTCCCAATATGTTGAGAATCTACCGCCGGCACTTTGATGGCGTTTCTCGTGCTGCCTATTTGTTGCGGTTTTATTGCCGGATTGGACCTGGAGAAAACGTTGCGCGGGAATTGACCAGCGAAATTGCTTCGTTAATTGAGCAAGTAAACGCCAACGTACAGAAAAAAATTGAAGTGGCTGACAAGATGCTGAAAAAGGAAGGGATTAGAACCACCAGTCCGCAATTCGAAACGATTAATGCCACAATTATTGATCCTATTGCCAACCAATTTTTGAAAACCTTGATCGTTGCGCAATCCCTGGACGAAAAACTCAGTGCGTTGTGGTTGGCATGCGCGATTAATGACGAACAAAAAAGTAACGCCTTCTCTGAAATCGATAAGGATTTACGCAGCATCCAGATGAAGACCAGAGCACTTTTCGTAGGAGTCAGAACACGGGTTCAAGAGCAAAACCTAGCCAGGCAGCAATCCAGGCTTGATGCCCAAAGGGAGTTGGATGGACTCAATGAGATTGATGATAGCGATCTCGCTGTCATCGAAAACCAGGAACCAATCCCTGACAAACCACGAAAATCAATACAAACCACGGAACTGGATGATCAAGGACTCGATACCCATGCTACTGAACAGAATGACGGGCAAGCGCATGTAGTTTCCGAAAACGCGATCACCGAAAAATCAACTGCGTGAATAAACGCTTTTTGCCACTTCTGGCGTCGATATGTTTTTTTGGCATTGGACCAACGCATGCCCAGGAGGCCAGAAATAGCGACGCTTTGTTTTTTGGAGTATCGGATGAACGCCATGAGCAGTCCTATAATCGTGAATACTCACCTTATTACCAAGACAAAGAGCGCGGGTGGTTTTGGTATGAAGATCCTGCAGTGCTTGAAGATGAAAACCAGCCTCCACCTGCATCAAAACCAATACCCTCTAAATCGCCTCTCCAGAATCAATCACCTACGCCTTCACAGTCGGCTAATCCATCGATAGCCAAACCGTTATCGGCGGAATGGTTTCGGAAAAACATGGAAAAGTACCGAGATAAGGCTATTGACGATCCTTCACCGGAAAATGTAGGCGCCTATCTGTATTTGCAACGCGTAATGCTGGATAAAGCCGAAAAGTATGCCCAGGCATCCCAACTGATGACCATGAAAGATCCTGTTCTGGACGAAAACGCCAGGCGGCCTATCGCCACATTCGGAGCTTTTGCCAAAGACGAAATGGCAACCATTGGCACCCAAAAAGCCGCCAAGAAATTAGCAGAAAAAGCAGGACTGTGGTTTTTTTACCTGAGCAACTGCACGTTTTGCCTGAAGGAAGCCGGCGTACTCAAGGGACTGATGAATGCCTATGGTTTCAAGGTATTGCCGGTCGCTCTTGACGGGCTTCCTTTACCAAACGGCGCATTCCCGAATTTTACGATAGATCAAGGTCAGGCAAAAAAATTAGGGGTTGAAACCACGCCGGCATTATTTCTGGTTAAACCGGGTGGCACCGCCATTCAACTGGGCCAGGGCTTGTTGTCTAGCGATGAAATTGTCAACCGGGCCATTACCCTAGCTCATGAACAAGGATGGCTGACAACAGAGGAATACCAGGAAACCCGGAAAGTTAAGACGGTCGAGGTCGACAGCCAGACCATTCAAAGTATTGATGAAAAGATAGTCAACAATCCAAACGAATTAATAAACATCATTCGTAATAATCTTAAACAGAATTTGACGAAATAAACAAAATAATAACGATATTAATTCTATTTTTTTCAAACCTTGTCACAAAAATATATTCCCTGTAATTAAACACACTTAAATAAAACTCAATCAGTTTCAATCAAGAATCATAATCAAATAATGTTAAGTCTTAGTTTATCAAAGACTAAGACCTGAATTGCCACACCTCATACCTCTCTGTCAGCGTTATTTGTCGATAACAAACTAGGCAGATTAGATTCTGTTAAAAAAACTTTAGTAAGACAACCATATGTGTTGATAGCAAAGCCGACAAATATGATTGCAAAAAACATCCAAGAAAATATCTCTCAAGCACCTACTGCGGAGCCCTTGGCCGTCCGGTTGCCCAGGAACATCTCCAAGCAAAGACAAGCCATTGGTTTGACTCAGGCCCAACTTGCAGAGCGACTTGGCGTTGATACTGAAACACTATCCAGATTTGAACGCGGCAAACATCTACCGTCTCTTTTAACACTTGAGCGTTTAGCTGGCGTGTTATTTACGACAGTCGGTGAACTGCTATCAGAAGAGCCAATAGTTGCAGACGATGACGCAATCGCCATCTCATCGTGGCTATCCCGACTTAGTCCCGAAGACAAGCTGTTTGCGCAAGGCATGCTGAAGCAGCTTTGTGGGTATTTGGGAGAACGAGGTTCTGGGTTGTTATTCAGCATTCCAGATGAATCTGATTGTCATGATGAAAAAACTGAAGATAAAAACTGAGCGAGAAGTTTTTACACAGGTTAACCGCTAGATATGTGTGTGCGTATATCCCGGCAGATTTACTCAAAAAGCCCATAACGCCCTTGCGATCTCTTGTTAGGTTGCAATCGATGATTACTGGTCGAATTGGAGCACAGTAAGCGGTAGCTGTCGCAAATCTTTCGCTCTTAAAGGAATTACGAATAACCAAAAATAAGCTGAGGTACACGAATGATTTCAAACATTTAAAGATTGCTTTCAATTTTTTCCACAATCGCTCGTAAATTATTTCATGGAGATGATGAGTTGCGAATTGTGGACCCCCGTACCACCAGACCTGCGCGGATTTGTTTGATTTTAAGCAATCTTTCGAGCTATGACTTTTTTAAGATCAGCCTCAGAATTTCGAAAAATTTCGACATGGATAAAGTGGAATTTTATTAATCGTCTTATAAAGAAAATATATGAGTCTGGATACCATTAATCGATACGCCTTAGCAATGGATTTACTATCACTTGATGCTAGGATATCAATCGTAGTCAAGGAAACTGGATTGTCGGCAGGCATTCTTCGAAAAGCCTATGTCGACATGCACCATCGCTCGCCGGCCAGTGGTTCATTGAAAACTTCGCCGCATTTCATATACAAAAGCCATTTACGAACGAAAGAGGCTACGTTATATGCCGTTTATTTTCGTATTCAGAACGTAGACGAATTTTGTCAGCGAACAATTACTTCATATCGACGCTACTCTTCATATATTAAATCAGTTTCCAGCTCAGAACCAATTCTGGATTTCTCGGAAGCATGGGTAATTTCAAAATGGTTGACATCAGGAGCGCTTAAATTAGTCCGGTGTGGGCATTGTCGTAGTGCAAAATTATTAATTGACGAACAGCAGTATTATGTTTGCTGCGTATGCAAAACCTGATTAGTACTTAGCTATTAAATTGATAACTTCAAAAATATCTTTATCAAAAGAGCTATGGTTTGACGCTTCTTTCAAAATTAACTTGTAGACATTGATATGCATAATGGAGGCCATAGAGCTATAGGTTCATAAAATTTGTAGCGTTTAGATTCTATACAATGTTGGGCTTTGATTTCATGAAAAAAGAAATAAATAAAAAAACACTATGGTCAATCAAGGAAGCGTCGGAACAACTGTCATTATCAAGCAGGACGATAGAAAGAATGGTTTCTAACAAGGAAATACCTTTTATTAAAATTGGTCGGTTAGTGCGAATACCAGTAGATGAAATCACGGATTGGGTGGCAAAAAAACTACCGAAGGTAGATAATACTATCCACGCAAGGCGGGATGTGCCAGAAAAAATTGGAGGTCAAAGCACATGTCTAAGCGTAAATCAGAAGGTTTGTTCAAAAGAGGTGATTCGCAGTTTTGGTGGATTGACTACATCGATGGATGCGGCAAGCGAACTCGAAAAAGTACTCAAACTGCCGACCGGAAAGAAGCAGAAGCGCTCTTAGCAAAATATAAGCTTGAATCTCATCTAGAACGCGTTTGGGGGAAACCTGCTCAAAAAACGCAAATTGATTACAGTTTTGATGAGACTTTATTGCTATATATCAAAGAGAAGAGTGTTGGCCGTCGAACAAAATCCACCGCTAAAAATCTTTATGGTTATTTTACCGGCAAATTAATGTCTCAAATTGGTGATCTTGAAGTTAAAGCCTATATACGGTCAAGACTCAAAGAAGGTGTTGTCGCTGGCACAATAAATAAAGAAATAGGTTTATTGTCTGCTGCAATTAACTTTGCGAATACAGATTATGGATGGGAACTAAAAAACCCAGTTACCGGAAAAAAACTACAGGAACCTGAAGGTGTGGTTCGATGGATTACTCCTGAAGAAGCCAATAAATTAATAAATGCTGCCAGCGGAATAACTAAAGCCCCCTGGCTGGTGGATTTTATTCGTTTAGCTTTGAATACGGGATGTAGAGCTGGAGAACTGCTTGGTCTCGAATGGGCCAGAGTTGATTTGGAGAAAGAGTTTTTTATTTTAGAAGCAGAGCATCAGAAAAATCGGCGACGAAACAGCGTACCGCTAAACGCTGAGGCTATAGTAGCCTTAATGGCTAGAGCTGAATTTAGAAAAACGCATTGTCCAGACAGTCCTTGGGTATTTTGCAGTAAAGACGGTAATCAGTTGCAGTCATTAAAAAAATCGTGGGCAACTGCCTGCAAACTGGCTGGAATTGAAAACTTCAGAATTCATGATCAGCGCCATACTTTTGCGAGTTGGCTGGTGATGGAAAATGTGCCTTTATATACGGTTAGTAAAGTGCTAAGACATAGCACTGTAAAAATGACCGAAAAATATGCGCATCTGAATCCAGAGAATTTAAGGGATGCAGTACGGGTTTTGGACACTTTGTCACGTTTTGGTCACGGTGCCCCTCATACGGGGACAAGCCAACAACCTAACCCATTGATTTAAATGGCGTCCCGGAGACGATTTGAACGTCCGACCTGCCCCTTAGGAGGGGGCCACTCTATCCAGCTGAGCTACCGGGACTTGATTTATCATTTTACCATATCAGTTAAAAATCAGTTTGGCTGTCGGTGTGCGCTGATAATTTTCATCCGGGTAATCGGATGCAAATCAAATGATTTTCTAACGTGTTGCCATTGCTTAACCACATTTTCAATGCCGTTGGTATCGGCTGTTTTCAATTGGGTAAAGCATTCATTGGTATGTACAAACGCCGACAGAAATGGCGCCATAATCGCCTGCTGGGTTTTATATAGCATTAACGCGTCCCATTTTCGATTTGTTTCAGCCTTGCTCAGGTTAACACAACTGCGGGTGTGGCCGCGTAACGGCAAGTCGTCGGGTAAATATAACGGCTGGTCTCTAAAATCAAATGCTCTGTCGCCGTCGGCACCCGGCGGCCAATTGTCTCGCCAATGGATCAGATAGGCCAGTAAGCGCGGGTTGGGCGGGGTGCCGACGCTGTGTTCCAGCCAGTCGTTAACCGCCAACAAAGCAAACATTCCCAAACCGGCGTGATCGGAATCGTTTTCCATCACATCTGGAAAAACGATGATGGTGGGTTTGGTGTCGTGCAAAATGGCGACCAGTTCATTTCTAAGATCTTGGCCATCCTGAGCGATGCCTTTGTCTTCGGCTTCGCGATAGGGCACATGGTTAAAGCCGGTAAAATCAGATCGGTCAGGATGGGTGCGGTTCCAATGCCTGACCAGCATTTCATAAATAGAGCCGTCGGAAAAGCCTAACAAATCCAGCTGTAAAAAGCCGTGACCTAAAAACTGTGCAACGTTGCGTGACTCTGCCAAGCGCTGTTCGCCAAAGTTGATAAAATCGGCACGCTTAAGATGGGTTCTACCGGTGGCTTGCTCTATGGCATCGACATAAGCATCGCCGGAAGTGACCACCACACTGCGTACGGTGCCGCCGCGATCAAAAACTTGTTGCACCAAGCCACCGGCGCTGATGGTTTCATCGTCTGGATGCGGGGCTAGTATCAACAAGCGTTCGCCATGTCCCACTTCCAGGGTTTGCAAGGGTTGTGCTTGTAGATTAGCCGCAGCCAGTAATAAAAAGGCTAAACAGCATTGGCTCAGCAGGCGTTTTGTCATAGTTTATCCTTTCAGCAATCGCTGAGTGACTCGTTTTAAATCTTCTTCGGTATCGACCCCGGCTTCCGGCGTGTCGGCAACCACTTGCACCCGTATTTTTTCGCCATGCCAGAGTATCCGTAGTTGCTCCAGCGCTTCTACGCTCTCCAGCGCCGTGGCGTTCCAGTGGCAATATCGTTGTAAAAATTCGACCGTATAGGCATATATGCCGATATGCCGTAAATGCGGCAGGGTAGCGTCCAGGGTGTGATGATCAGGAAAAGTCGCCCGATTCCAGGGGATGGGGGCACGGCTAAAGTATAGCGCGTAGCTGTCTTTATCCAGCACTACTTTGACTGCGTTAGGGTTAAAGATTTCAGCGGGTTCGATTATCCGTGCAGCCAGCGTGGCGATACCGGCCTGCGTTTGGCTGGCCAAGGCCTGGGCAACATCCTGTATATAGGCCGGTGGAATCAAAGGTTCATCACCTTGCAGATTAACCACAATGGCATCGTTCGGCCATTTCAAAACCTCGGCCACCTCGGCTATGCGTTCTGTGCCGGATTGATGATTGCTGTCAGTCATGACTACCTGTAAGCCCAAGGCGTTGACTGCATCAAAAATTCGCTGATCGTCAGTTGCCACCACCACTTGTTCGGCATTAGCCGCCAGCGCTTGCCCACAGACATGGGCTATCATCGGTTTGCCGGCTATGTCCAGCAGCGGTTTGCCCGGCAGGCGGGTGGAGGCATAGCGGGCCGGGATAACAACTTTAAAAGCAGTGCTCATTGATGCAGGGCTTGGCTTTCTTCAAAACTTAAGGTGCGGGCTTCATCTTCCAGCATCACCGGAATGTCGTCGCGTACCGGAAAAGCCAGATTATCGGCTTTGCAGATCAACTCCTGTTTGTCTTTATCGTAAATCAAGCCGCTTTTGCATAACGGGCAGGCCAATATATCAAGCAATTTTTTATCCATGATGTTTTTCTTTCAGTAATTTTAATAATTGTTGGGAAAATGCTGCCGGCAGTTCGGCGGCAATCGGTAAATACCAGTGCCTTTCATCGGCAAAATGCCGACATTTAACCGCATCTTTTTCGGTCATCAAGACCGGTTTGCTATCCTTAAATTGTATATCGGCAGCTGTATAGGGATAATGATCAGGAAAGGCATGGGTTTTACAATCCAGCCCGGCAGCGGCCAGTTGCGCAAAGAATCGGGTCGGATTGCCTATTGCCGCCAGCGCATGACAGGCAAGCCCTTTAAACTCGGTCAAGGGTTTTTGTTCGCCGGTTGCCAGATTGATCAGATAGTCGCCCCGGCACTGCATGGCAAACTCACCCTCTAAAAACTCTGTTCCGCCATTAACAACCACTAAATCCACCTGTTTAAGACGTTCCGGCGGTTCGCGCAATGGCCCAACCGGCAGGCAATAACCATTACCAAAGCGGCGTTGACCATCAATAACGGCAATTTCTAGATCGCGTTGCAAGGCATAATGTTGTAAGCCGTCATCAGAGATAATTACATCACAGGCATGATGAGCCAGCAACTGCCGGGCCGCTGCTGGTCGATCTACGCCAATATATACCGGACAAGCGCAATGTTGCGCCAGCAGTATCGCTTCATCTCCCACCAGCGCAGCATCGCTATCGGCGGTAACGGCTTGTGGTGCGGCGTTAGCCTCACCGGCATAGCCGCGGCTGATCACGCCGGGGTGATAGCCTTGCTGCTTTAACAAGTCCACCAGCCAGATCACCAACGGAGTTTTGCCGGTGCCGCCCACGGTGATATTGCCGACGATAATCACCGGCACGGGCAAGCGGGTTTTTTTTAATACGCCGATTCGGTACAAAAACCGCCGTAAACGTATCGCGTCTACATAAACCATTGATAACGGCATAAAATAGGCCGATAGATACATTTCCTTATACCAGGCATCTTCAAACCATCTAATGATAGATTTTTTCATGGCCGCTCCGGTGGACGAATCGCAAAAGTGACGTGATGAAATCCCAATTGACTGGCGGCATCTAACGCACTGATCACTGCCTGATGCGGCGTCTGGCCGTCCGCACTGATGATAAACGGCAGTTGGCGGGATTTGTCGGCCAATTGCGACAACGCCGTTTTTAAACCTTCCAGATTTTGATTAGGCACTGGCTGAGCTTTACCGTTCTCTGCGGTCAATGCATAAAGGCCTTTGGCATCAATTAATAAATTGATGGCCTTGCCTTGTTGTTGCACTTCGCTACCGTCGGCCTCCGGCAGATTGATTTTTAAATCGGTATGCTGGCGAAAGGTGGTCGCTACCATAAAGAAAAACAACAATACCAGTAATACATCTATCATTGGAATTAAGCCGATGTCTACCGGTTGCCTGGTTTTACGCCGAAACTGCATCAGGTTTCCTCTCTATCGCCTTGCATAATGTCGATCAAATGCAGTGATTGCTCTTCCATGCGCACCACATGATCATCCACCACCCGTTCAAAATAACGATGAAAAAACAGACTGGGAATCGCCACCGTCAAGCCCGATGCCGTGCAGATCAAGGCTTCGGAAATACCGCCGCTCAGCACCGCCGGATCGCCCATGCCGCCCACCGCAATATCCGAAAACACTCGGATAATACCGTCTACCGTACCCAGCAGACCCAGGAGGGGGGTAATGGCGGCGATACTGCCCAGCGCATTGAGATAACGCTCTAATTCGTGCGTCACTTGCCGGCCCACTTCTTCGATGCTGGTTTTCATCATCTCCCGGCCGTATTTGCGGTTTAACAAACCAGCCGCCAAAATTCTACCCAAAGGGGAACCAAGCTTAATGCTGCGTATCAAGCGGTCATCCAGCTTGTTGTCGCGATATAATTGCCAAATATAAGGCACCAAATCCGGCGGAATAATTCGCTTACGCTGCAAATACCAAAAGCGCTCGCCAATAATCGCCATGGCGGCAATCGAGCATAACATGATGGGTATCATCATCCAGCCGCCGTTTTTAATCAGCTCAAACACCTAATTACATCCTCAAAGTTGCGATAGGGTGGATTTTAACTCATAGTCGATATTTTCCCGAAGATTAATGTCGGTAGTTAAGCCGTCACAGCCGTTAACGCTTATACTTGGAATCTGCAGTACAATAGCTGCAGTTTGCTTCATTTTAATTAAAACTATGTGGTTTAAATCTGCTGTTTTTCTCATTGCTGTTTTTGTCAGTGCCAACTGTTCGGCAGGCTCCACTGCCCAGGATTGGGCCAAACTGACTACGCCTAGCCAAAGCCTGGGGTTTGGGCAAAGCATCGGCAGCTATACCAATGGTTGTATCAGCGGTGCCAGCAGTTTACCTTTATCCGGTCCCGGCTACCAAGTCATGCGCTTATCGCGTAAACGTTTTTATGGTCATGCCGATTTAGTGACATTTATACAGCATCTGGGGCAGGCCGCAGTCACTGAGCAACTGGGTAGCTTATTAATAGGTGATTTAGGCCAGCCGCGCGGCGGGCCTACTTTAAGCGGCCACCGCAGTCATCAAACCGGCTTGGATGTCGATATCTGGTTTTTACTGTCCAAAGAAGCCCAGCAGCGCCTGTTAACCCCAGCAGAACGGGAAAGCTGGAGCGCCATTTCTATGGTAAATCTTAAAACCGATACGCTGGATCAGCGTCTATGGTCACCAAACCATGAAAAAATACTGGCCATAGCCGCCCAGCAACCGGAAGTAGACCGGATTTTTGTCAATCCCAGTATTAAACAACACTTATGCCGGCAATATGCGGCTGCCAACAGCCATTGGTTAAGGAAAATAAGACCTTGGTGGAAGCATGACGATCATTTTCATGTGCGCTTAAAATGCCCGGCCAATAATCTCTATTGCGAAAAACAAGAGCCATTGCCGACCGGCAATGGTTGCGATGCCGGTTTGGCGTGGTGGTTTTCTGCTGAAGCTAAAACACCGGCAAAAAGTCAACCAGCGCCGACTCCCGCTCCGCCTTTACCCGCTTTGTGCGAGAAGCTGTTGGCGGAATAAAAAAAGCCCCTACCCGGAGCAAAGGTAGAGGCTATGGAGTAAGCGGTTAAAATCAACCGCTAATATGAGACACCAAGAAAACACACGCTTGCATCACCTAGCCACCGAATCAATATCTTGTTAAGCATACTGATTTAAGCTGCCTTCAAACGATCCATCAACACCCTGCAAGCTGTTTCAACGATGTTAAAACAGCGACTTGCTGAGTTGTCTATATATAAGCTATTCATATGCCAGATTAGTAAATTATTTAAGTATCAATAATTTATTTGTTTTTATTGCAATTGGCTTGGCGGAGCATGGTTTAAATAAACCAATTTTATGTGTGCATTACAACCTTTTTGTAGGCTTTTCTGTCTAATATCTGGTGGCCGGCTAGTGCGGCTATTTTGACAAGCGCCACATTGTGCTATGCTTTATGCACCATTAAAGTGCTGCTGCACCAGCATAATACGTGCAGAGCTGATATGAGGTGATTCAACTTATTGATTATTAAGTAAATTAACAATGGCACGGCTCGTGCTTTATAGAAAGATAAGGAACAACGTTGTCAGTTCCGGTTACTTAGATTTTATGCCGCATCTTTATATTTTTTTTGCATCTTGGTTGAATATTTTTACGATATTTATCTAAGACACTCTGTATATTGTGCAGCAATTAACCCAGATTGGTAGTACAGGGTATAAAGCTTTTCAATTTTCTTCTATGAGGTATTACAGATGAATATAATCCATTTAATTTTGATAGGGATTTTGTTAACAGGAGTCGGCATTTTGCTTTCTTACAAATCCTTAAGAAATAAAAGCGTGAATTGGCTTTATCTGTTAAGCGGCAGTTTGGCTTTGTATTTTGTCGAGACGGCAACTCACGATCAGCCTTTCCAAAATATCATGCTGCTGGTGGTTGTGCTTTGTTTAATCCCTATCACCATAGACGGATTGCTGTCTTCGAGCCCTAATAATGGTTACAGAGCGGATGAAGCAACTGCTCCGACTGATGAATAAAATAGTGGGCATTGCGAATAAAATCGAGTTGGTTTTTCAGAAGTTATTAAGCAAATGTCGCTAAGTAGTGAATAGTATATTCAGCAGTTGGACACGCACGCCCGTGCGTGTCCAACTGCTGATTTTAGGTTTAAGCGCGGATTTTGTGGTCGGTAGACTTATTAAACACGGTGCCTAACAAGTTGCAGTCTTTTAACAACAAGGCGGCTTCTTTAAGTTCGTTGGTTTTGGTTTCGCCTTCATCCACTACCAGTAGCAGGCAATCGACATAAGGTGCAAAACCCAGTGCATCGTCTTGGGCGAGTATAGGCGGCATATCAAAAATGATAATCCTGGTAGGGTATCTATTTTTTAGTTCAGCAACCAGTTGTTGCATTTTTGTCGAATGCAATAATTCTGTGGAATTTAAGATGGGTTTGCCGGCCGGTAACAGCACTAAGCGCTCAATACCAGGGTTAACCAAAATTTCGTGTAATTCGGTATCGTGTAATAAATAATCGCTTAAACCTTTTTCAGCTTTAATCCCGAATAATTGGTTAATTGCGGGATTTAAGAAATTGGCGTCAACCAGCAATGCAGTGCGGTCCAGCTCCAGTGCAATACTAATTGCCAAATTAACAGCCGTTAAGCTATTGCCGGTCTTGCTGCTGGTGCTGGTAATCGCCAGCGTTTGCCAACCCAAGGTATCCATGCTTTGTAAACAGCGAGTGCGCAGCATCCGGTATGATTCCAGCCATTTTCCCGGTTGCAGCGCTGAGATAATTCTATTTTCTTTCAGCACTCGGTCTGCAACGGGTACTACACGTGTTTGGGTATAGGTAATCTTAAGGGCTTCTTTTGGTGTTACGGCAGCAGTGTCCTGTTGCTTTAATGTTTCCTCAAGCGGTTGAATCGAATTCATAAAATATCCCCTAAAATTAGAATGTGCTTACTACGCGCAGCAGTTTGTACCAAAAAACATCCAGTGGCATCACGATAAAGTGGAAAGCGATAGTCGCTAGTAGTCCGCCTAACACACCGATGATAAAGATGAGTTTCTGACGTTTTTTCCTCTTATCACTTTCTTCTCGGTTTTCCAAATAGGGGATGGTTGCCAATGGTGTTACGCCAATGATGGAGGCTATGGCGCGTTCTGTATGTATGGTGGAGTCCATTATTTCCGCCAAAGCCACTGAGCCGAAACCACCGCCAACGGCCAGCACCAAGCCGAGCAATAGAATAACCAACCGGTTAGGGCTAAAGGCTTCCAATGGTTCTTGCGGTGGATCAATCAGGGTAAAGCGTTCGCCTTTTTTCTGCAGTTCCAGTTGTTGGGCAATTTGCGCTTCCATTTCACGAGCATCTACGCCTCGGTAACGGTTATGGGTATTTTCCAATTCCTGCAACATATCCATGTATTCTTTTTCAATCAACGGGGCTTTGTGCAGATTTGCCCGTAGGTTTTCTATCTTTTCATTAAGTAAAATACGGGTCTGCGCCAGCGATTTCATATCGCCGTTAATAGCCGCCAATTGTGTTTGCAACGTAATATAGGCCGGATTATCAGGTTTGACGTCAACAGGCGAATATTCATGCTGCTTGGCGTCTATCAACGCTTGTTGCAGGGCGGTAATTTCTTTTTGCAGTTTTTGTACGTCAGGGTGTCTATCAGAATATTGCTTTAATATTGAAGCAAGTTCAGACTTCTTATCATTTAATTCGCCGCTTAGTTTATTGAGGTCTGCACTTGAGCCGATTTCTTTCTGCAGTGAGTCCATCTCATGTTTTATTTTAACCACGTCCGGGTGGTTCTCGGAATAGCGGGAAACCACGGATGGGTACTGCGCCTGCAGTTGTTTGAGCCTGTCTTTCGTATCGAAAACCCGGTTGCCTACTGCATCGGAAGCCATTGAATTAGGATCGATTTGCGCCAGTTGGCCTTCAATGTAAAAGCGCCGCTCCTGAGCCGAACGTTCCTGACTATCCAGCATCATCAGCTGGTTGTTGATGGAGGATAATTCAGCCTGATTCAGTGAATTGGCTTCAGGCAACTGATTAAGATTTTTCTCCTTAAAAGTAGCCAGATTGCTTTGGATTTCTTGGATTCGATCTTTCAGGCGCTTTTTTTCTTCGCTGAGGAATAGGGCGGCGTTATCCGCGGCATCGGTTCGCGATTTAATGTTTTCTTTCAGGAACAAAGAAACCAGTTCGTTGGTGACTTTTTGGGCGAGCGTAGACGAAGAGCTGTCAAAAGCCAGCACAAAAGCAATGGTTGCTTTAGTGGGTACACCGTTGCGAGGGTCGATAACATCTGCGCTGACGGTTTCTACTTTAATGCTTTTACGCATTTTTTCCAGAATCCGTTCCTCAGTTTTGCTTTTAAGATCATCTGCATACAGATTAAATTTCTTAATAATTTCCATCAGGTTGGAGCGCGACATAATCCGCTGACTGATGATCTGTATCCGTTGATCGGCAAACGTTGTTACCGTAGAACGAACCAGTTCTGAAGGGATTTCCTGTTCTTCAATCAGAATTGTGGCCGATGAGCGATATACCGAAGGTAATACGACAGAGAGAATAATGCTTAGCAGAAAAATAGCCAGAAAAGGGATAATAATATATTTTCTGCGTCTTTTGATTATTTTTAAATAATCTTTAATATCTGGCGCTTGATTTTCCACGCTATTTCACCTGACGATTTATTTGGGGTTGATAAATGAATTGTAATTGCAAGTTATTGGCTGTGGCCATCTCATTTTGCAAAACAAGGTCTTGATTCATATAGGTATAGCTGAATTGAAAATACATTTCAGGCGTCCATAGCCATTTTATATTGGGCGAAATCGTTGTTATAGTGCGATTGTTATTTGCATACGACGACGGGCTACTGCCATATCCGGCAACATATTGAGACAGCATATAGCTGGCATTAAGGCCGGCAGACCAGCGTTCGGTAAATTCATAAGCAAATGAAGCGCCGTATTGAGTGGTTTGCTGTTGGCTGCCGGTACTGGCCGGGCTTAGCTGTTGATTATAACTCAGGTTGACATTGCCACTTTCAAAAGACCGAGTGATGCTGGCCGAATAAATTTTCCCGCTGGTGGTGCTTAGATAGGGCGAGTTGCTGTTACCGCAGTCAACGGAAGTCTTGACGCAATCTACCGTCACATTATTGCCGCTATTAGTATCTGAGTTTCTGATACCACCGCTGGCGGCAATCAGAGTCTGTTCATCAAAAGAGTAGTTAAAGCCGAGTGTATAGCTAAGCGTCGTTGAGGTTTGACTATATACCGTTTGATAGGTGGTGGATTGATAGCAAGCAGCAGGAAAAACCCCATTCGTAGGTAGCTGCCCCGGACAATTCTGTATCGGCAGTGAAGTAGTGCCGGGTATGGTATTGTTGGCGTTATAAAGCGAATAACTGGTTGTAAAATTGAATGATAGATTGGGTAAGTATTTATGGGTAGCCGTGGCGTTGACGGATTCGTTATTATAATTGGCAAAGCTTAAGCCGCCGGTATTTGGATGTGGGCCAAAAGAAACATCCAGATAGCTGCCGCTGAGTTGCAGTGAATTTTTTTCCGTAAATTGATAACTGATTTGCGGACTGATAGTGGTGCTGTATCGGGGTACCTGTACGGTGAGGATGCCGGAACCGTTTTCACCCAACTGGGTGCCGAATGAGGATTCCTCTCCGTATCTTGCGGTTATCCCGGTACTCCAGCGATCCCGGCGAAAAGTGTGATTCAGGCTGGCTATTTTTTCAGAAAAATCCAGGCTGGAATCGCCGAGATATTCCAGCTGATTCCAGTTTAGATTTAATTTTAGGTCATTATCGTCTTCAATATAACCCAGCACCAGGCCGGGTGAAATGGTGGTGATAAAATTGTCGCTATGTGGCACATAGAGCATACGCAAATTATCGGTATAGCGTTGTGACAACGTCATGCTTGGGGTGACCAGCCAATCCAATGCCGGGCAATTGCTGGTGAACAACAGCAATGCCGGCAGTAAAAATTCCGTTTTAAATTTCATTGATAGCCGTATCCTGTCTGATGCGCTTAAGGTACGGTTACGGTATCACCTGGTTCAAGTAAGATGTTTTCCTCAAGATTTTCGCCCTTAATGACGTTGCTGTAATCGAATGGAAACACTTTTATTTCATTGCCGATCCGGCGCAAAATACTGATGGAGCTTTCGGATGCATATACGGACAAGCCGCCTGCCAGACTCAGTGCTTGCAGCACATCAATTTTACGGCTGCTGTAATATTGACCGGGCTTACCCACTTTGCCGATGACAAAAATCGTGTTTCCCTGATTACCCATCAGCTTTACTGTTACAGACGGTTCTGAGATGTAATCCGACAATTTGGTTGTGATAATGTTTTTTAATTCGGTAATGGTTTTACCGGTGGCTGTCAGGGTGCCTATTAATGGAAAAATGATGGTGCCGTCCGGGGAGATTAAATAGGTCTGTTGTTGTAGTCCATCCTCCTTCCAAACTGAAATCTCCACGCCGTCGCCCGGCGATAGCCGATAATCCGCCAGATCGTTATTGTTGACGGAAACGCTGTGCGGGTCGGTTGGGGGAACTGAAAAGCCGAATAATTCTTTAATCGTTGACCAGGGTGTTTGCTTTGTAACAGTTGGTGTAGTGGCCGTGGGGGTTACGACGGGTACATTTTCTTTTGCAGATGCATCAGCTTCAGGTTGTGAATTTGCATTAGTTGTAGCTGAACTCCCCATAGTTGCAGTAGACTCCTGAATGACAGCCGGCTGTGGTAGGGTAGTCTCAGCTGTGGCGGCTTGTGGTGCAGCAAAAGTGAGGGGAGAAAACAGCAGGCATAACAATAGAAGAGTGGTTATCTGTTTCAAAATGTGTCCCTTTTTTAGATTGGTATTCAAGTTTCTATCCATACAGACTAAACTATTCGATAGATTCTGCCGGCCATTATAAATGGTAAATGTGACAGATTTAAACGAATATAAATGCTACGCGACAGCCATGTACCCCTGTGTTTTCCAAAAACTGGATGAGATCAGGCATTTAGCCGACAGGCTGTACGATGCGCAAATTCTACAACAAATTAACACAAGGAGTAAACCGATGAATCTTGCTAATTTTTTGCTGCGTGTCCAGCAGGGCGACGCCATAGATTTTCAGGAAACCTTATCGATTATCGATCAGTATTACCGTTATCAACCAACCGAATTTAGTAATGGCTTAGTTCAGACTTTGGTAAATGATGCCGGTTGCAATGAGGGCTCTTGCAAGATTTTTGCCTTTGCTGGGCTGCATGCCTTGACGCAGCAGCAAACCCTAGCCTTGTTTGGAAAATATTATCAAGAGGTATTGTCCAACCCGGCAGGTGATGATCATAAAAATATAAGAAACTTTATGCGGGATGGTTGGAACGGCATTGTGTTTCGCGGGCAAGCGTTGCAGGCTTTATAAGGCGTTGTTATGCAAGTGGATGTATTGATTGTTGGGCAGGGATTGGCGGGTAGTTTGTTGGCTTGGACATTGATGCAGCGGCAATACAGGGTGTTGGTGCTTGATCCGGGTGGGGAAAATGCTTCACAAGTCGCGGCAGGCTTGATTAATCCGGTGACCGGACAACGTTTGGTAAAACAGCGTGATACAGCCTTATTGTTGGCGGCAGCCAGAAATTGCTACCAGCAATTGGCGATGAAATTTGGTCAGGCTTTTTTTGTCGAAATGCCTATGTGGCGAATCTTGTTGAGCGAAAATGAACGGGTGTTAGCCGATAAGCGCATACAGCAGCAAGAGTATCAAGAGTTTTTGGCTGGGTGGCGGCCTGAAATAGTTGGAGTCAGCTCGGCGTTTGGTGTTCTGCAGCAAATGCAAACCGGTTTTTTGCGGACGCAGTTATTGTTGGCGAAGTTGCGGGAGTTTTTTATTGCTGCCGACAGTTATCGGCAAGGTCACCTGGATTATAGTGAGCTCAACTTGCGACCATACTTGCAGTGGCAGGATGTTCGGTCTAAGCATCTGGTGTTTTGCGAGGGCTATCACGCTCAGTTTAACCCTTGGTTTGGCCATTTGCCGTTTCAATTATCCAAAGGTGAAATTCTCAGTGCTGAAACGGTTGCATTGCTGCCAAACCAGATTCTTAATTATGGGCGATGGTTAATTCCTTTGGGAGGTCGGTGTTTTAAAACCGGTGCCACTTTCGATGGGCAGGCGCTTGATGTTTTGCCGACCAGCGCTGCTGAAGCTACATTGCTGCAAGCTTTGTATCGGGTTTTGCCGGCACTGCAAGGCCGGGTTAAAATCAATGCTCATCAAGCAGGCATTCGCCCGACTACTTTAGATAAGCAGCCTTTCATAGGCGTTCATCCACAATATTCTAATTTGCATATTTTTAATGGCTTTGGCGCTAAGGGTAGCTTGTCTATCCCGTGGTATGCCCTGTATTTTATCGACCTTCTGGAGCAACGTCAGTTCATCAGCTCTGCTCATATCAAACGCTACTATGAAACCCATTTCCCTACTTGAAGTTGCCCATGGAATCATTAAAGCACAATTGCTTTTGGCGGATAAGGCGGTTGATGCGACATTGGGGAATGGACATGACACCTTGTTTTTGGCGCAATGTGTTGGTGAAAATGGTCATGTCTACGGTTTTGATATTCAAGAGCAGGCGCTGCTTAATACCCGGTGTCGCTTGCTGGGCGCCGGCATGGCGGACAGAGTAAGCTTGTTTCATGCCAGCCATGCCGAAATGGCCGCTTATTTGCCGGATAATATAGACGGGCAGATTAAAGCGATTATGTTTAATTTAGGTTATTTGCCGGGTAGCGATAAAGCCTTGTTGACCCGGACTCAATCCACCTTGCCGGCGTTGGATTCGGCTTGTCTGCTATTGGCTGAGCAAGGATTGATGACGGTGCTCGCCTACCCAGGGCATGAAGGCGGGGATCGCGAAGCTCAGGATGTTTTGGCGTGGTGCCGGCAATTGGATGAGCAGCGGTTTAGCTATGAAGAGGTTCTTAGTTATTATCATCATCAAAAATCGCCTTTGCTTTTTGTTATTCGCAAACGGGCTAATCTGCTATAATTAACGGTTTTATTAGCAAATTTAGAAAACATGTCGGAATTTAATAACGTCACCATCATTAAGCAAGCCAATGTCTATTTCGACGGCAAGGTAAACAGCCGGACCATTCGCTTTGCAGACGGCTCAACCAAAACATTGGGTTTTATGCAGCCGGGCGAGTATACCTTTAATACGGCTGCCGCTGAGTTGATGGAGATTTTATCGGGTGAATTAGAGGTGGTGTTGCCCGGCGATGAAATTAAAAACATTAAGGCTGGTGAAATGTTTAATGTTCCGGCTAACGCGCAATTTACGGTCAAAGTAAAAACGGCGAGTGATTATTGCTGCTCTTTTTTGCAATAAATCTGCAATGGATAGGGTGGCCATTTTTGTCGATGTGCAAAATATTTACTATACTACCCGGCATCGCTACCAAAAGCATTTTAATTACAGTCTGTTCTGGCATCAGGCGGTTGCCGGTAAGCAGGTCATGGCGGCTTTTGCCTATGCCACGGATCGTGGCGACGTGAAGCAGCAGGGGTTTCAACAAATCCTCAAAAACATTGGCTTTACCATCAAGCTAAAGCCTTATATTCAGCGCCGGGATGGCAGTGCTAAGGGTGATTGGGATGTGGGAATTACTTTAGATGTGCTGGATTACGCCGCCAAGGTGGATAGGGTAATCCTGTTATCCGGCGATGGTGACTTCGATTTGCTGTTGCAAAAAATCAGACGAAACTTTGGGGTATATACTGCCGTATACGGCGTTGAGAGTTTAACTGCTCCAGCTCTGATACGTGCAGCCGATGAGTTTATTCCAATTTCTGAAGCATTACTAATGTGATCTTATGGGGAGCTGGTCATCTGGTGATCATGTATTCTCCAGTTGTCAAGAGTTCTTTTGAATAGTTACTTTTGTATTCTATTCTTTAGACTTGATACAATCAGTCAGGCAAGCGTATCTTAGGGGGTGGCCTTTGCTCTGCTTTCTACTTTTCAATGATTCGCATCAATTATGAGTAAATTAATTCTGCTGTTTGCAGTGCTGTTGTCGTTTACTGATCTGTCTGCAGCTGCAGATAATGGTGCGGAGGCGTCGATAGAGCCCAGATTAGAACGTTTGAGTAACGAATTACAGCTTACTGCCGATCAGAAAGCCAGGCTGGAAGCCATTTTTAATGAAAAGCACGAAAAAATTCGGATGATTCGTGAGGAAACCCAAAGTCGGATTAAAGACGTTTTAAGCGAAGAGCAGTTGGAAAAGTGGGATGAGCTTAAAAAATGACGTTTTGCAAAACGCCGACCGCTGCTTGAAGATGAAACTAAACCCAGTCAAAATCCATAAGAAATAGCTGCAAAAAATTGTGCTGCATGAGCACAGCTTATGCCGTTCATCTTGTATCATAAAATAAATGCAGTATTTTTTAAATTTCAGCACTGAATAGCTAAGGTGTTAGGTTATAATCAAAATGGGGTTTTTAAAGGCGTTTGCGGTAGGATGGTCTGGTGCAAACATTTGTGCTTTACGCTTTAGCCGCCAGGAAAACAGTGAAGATGAGGCTGACTAGAAAAATTGCTCTGACTGGATTAATGCTTGCAGGCTGTAGCGCTTCAGTTTGGGCTGGGCAAAACTGTTCTCCGGCTCTTGCTTTATTGATTTCAGGTCAAGGACAGGTGCAAGCGCTCAGTGCCGCCAGTTCTAACTGGATCCCGGCTATAGAAAATCAAATTATGTGTGGTGATGATAGTATCCACACGGGTGAATTGAGTCGGGCGGTGCTGCGCATGGCAGTGGATATGTCCACTTATATGACGATGGATGAGCTGACCTTGATGAGTTTTCATCTGCATAACAAACGCGTACAGATTGGACTGGAACGTGGTCAGGCGCATATCCGTAGTCATACGCCGCAATCGTTTGACGTTACCACACCATTTGTTAATGCCGGCATTGAAGGCACTGAGTTTCTGGTGCATGCCGATGCCGGTCAAGCTGAAGTGACCGTATTTGAAGGTCGCGTTAAAGTCTCCAATGCTCTTGGCGAAGTGATTATTACCAATGGGCAAACCGCCATGGCTGAGGCCGGTAAAGCGCCGGTGCTTAAACAACTGACGTTTAAACCGACCGATGCTGTGCAATGGGCTGCTTATTATCCGCCGATTATCGATACTGCTACCTTGCGAAATGCCGCCGGCAATCCAAATATTCAAGCAGCTCTAGCCGCCTATCAAGCAGGTAATATTCTTAAGGCACTGGAAGCTCTATCGCAAACCAGCGCAGAACCGAATGCTGATGAGATTGTTTTTCAAATTGGTTTATTATTGAGCCTGGGGCGGGTTGATGCCGCTCAACCGCTGTTGCAACAAGTATTGCAGCGGTTTCCAGATAATAGTAGTTTATATGCACTGCAAGCTTTAATAGCCTTAGCCCATAACGATAAGGCAGCTGCGGAGCGGCATGCGCGGCAAGCAATAGCATTGGCTCCGAATAATCCGGTGGCGCATATCGCTATGTCTTATGTCGATCAAGCTTTTTTTAGATTAGATCAAGCCCGGCAGGATACTGAGCAAGCTTTGCGGGTTGCACCCGACAATGCTTTGGCATTCTGTCGTCAGGCTGAAGTGTTGGCTGCTTCCGGCAATCTTGAGCAAGCTCGGCAAGCTGCGCAGCAAGCATTGCAACTTAATCCCCATTTGGCTAGACCCTGGATTATTCTGGGCTTTACCCAACTGGCAGCTGCCGATGTTGATGCGGCCAAACAGAGTCTTGACACCGCTTTAAAACTAGATGCCTCCGACCCTTTGGCGCATTTTGCCTTGGGATTGCTGAATATCAAAGAAAACAACTTGCAGGAAGGCAAAGAGCTGTTGGAAACAGCCACCACGCTGGATCCTAATAATTCTTTGCTGAGAAGTTATCTAGGCAAGGTGTATTACGAATTAAAGCAAACCAAAATTGCCGATTTGCAATTGGATTTGGCCAAAGCCGCCGACCCTCAAGATCCGACGCCTTACTATTATAGTGCCATTCAAAAACAGGCGCAGAATCGCCCGGTGGAAGCCATTGAAGATATGGAGCAGGCGATTGAATTGAACGACAATCGCGCGGTGTATCGTTCCAAGCAATTACTGGATAGTGACCAAGCCGCCCGTGGCGCAGCCATTGGCCGGATTTATAATTCAGTCGGTTTTGAGCCTCGTGCATTACTGCATGCCTGGTCGGCTTTAGCGGATGATCCCGGTGATTTCAATGCCCATCGGCTGCTTTCCGACAGCTATTCGGCCTTACCGAGTTCGCAATTTGCGCGAACCAGCGAAATGCTGCAATCGCAATTAATGCAAACCCAGAATATTACCCCAATTCAGCCCTTGTTATCGGAAAACAGTCAATTTCTGCAAGGTAGTTTTGGGCCGTCAGCGTTGTCGATGAATGAATTTAATCCCTTGTTCAACCGTAACCAAGGCTTGACGCTGGCTTCAGGATTGGTGGGCGGCAACAATACTTATAGTGATGAACTGGTGCATTCTGGACTGTGGGATAAAGGCGCTTACAGTTTGGGCCAGTATCATTATCAAACCAATGGTTATCGGCAAAACGATTATAACAGCGCCGATCTCTATAACGTTTTTGCGCAAACCAGTTTGACATCAACTTTTAATGTGCAGGCTGAATATAAACACAAAAGTCTGGACAGCGGCTATTTGGGGTCTTCCTTTTTTACAGATCCAGTTCAGCAGCAATTTGAAAATCATACCCAGCAATTGTTAACTAAAGATGATTATCGGGTGGGATTTAATTGGCAACCCACTCAACAATCTCGGGTATTAGGCTCTTTTATCCATTATGATCAAACGGCGCCGACGATAACACAGCCGTTTAATTTTAATTATTATGGCAATGTTGTTCCTTTGACTGAAGTAATGACTTCAGTCAATAGTCATGCCGATAGCGGTGAGCTGCAATATCAGTTGAATGCTGCCAACCTAAAAACTTTGCTGGGTGGCGGGTTAGGGCAAATTAATGTCGTTACCAATAATCAGGTGCCGCCGCCACCCACGCAGATTACTGAAAATCAGTATCAGTCTAACGCCTATATATACAATTATTTTAGTTTTCCGGCAGGGTTTAAGTGGACGGTTGCTTCTTCCGTGAATGATCTACGATATGTTTCTCAGAGCCCGGCAAGCAGTATCACCACGTTTAATCCTAAAGTGGGCGTAATGTGGAATGTGACCGATAAAACGGTGTTGCGGGCCGCAGCGATTAAGTCCGCCAAAAGCTTTGCATTTTCCGATCAAACCATAGAGCCTACGCAAGTGGCGGGTTTCAATCAGTTCTTTGATGATTTTTCAATGTCTAGAAGTGCTCGTTACGGCGTAGGTCTGGATCAGAGCATTAATACCGCTTTAAAAACAGGGGTGGAAGTTTCCAGACGTGATATCACTATACCCGTTGGGCAAATTGATCAACTGGATACTACTCATGAATCGCAATTTCGCGGTTATCTGCTATGGATGCCTGATTCCAGATGGGTTTCGTCGTTGGAATATTATCGGGAAGAATACAGTGACCTGAACTTATTCCAGTATAAAACCTCAACTCAATATATTCCACTATCGTTGGCGTATTATGACCCGACTGGCTGGTATTCCAGGTTTAAGGCAACGTCTTATTTTCAGGCTTACTCTAATTTAAATACGGAGCAATCCGGCAAGAGTGATGCGGAGTTTTTAGATTTAACCTTGGGTTACCGTTTGTCGGGCCGGCGGGGTATTGTAGAGGTGTTGTTTCAAAACCTGTTGAATCAGAATTATCAATATCAGGATTACCGTTATCGTAGCCAAAGCGTGGAAGGCGCCTATTTTTCGCAATTGCCGTTCATGCCTGATTTTACGGCCTCGGCGCGCTTTACGCTGGCGTTTTAAAGTTTTTGATTACCCACTGCTTCAGCTAATTCATCATGCCGGCATCGAAGCCAGCAATTCTCAATTTAAACGAAAATTATCTATAATTATCAATGTATTGTCGTTTTTAACGTCAAATAGCAAAAATTATAACGTATTGAATTTTATTGATTATATTTTTAAATTGAGAATTGTTGCATCGAAGCCGTCATTCCGGCGGATTGTCGGAACCCCCAGGGCCAGGGATGATGTGATGCTCGCCATCTATAGCGCTGGATACCCGCTTTCAGGCGGGTCTGGCGACTCAGCTAGCTATCTTTAATTAGTGGGTAACCAGGAGGTTTTTTATGGCCGTTGAGCCGAAGCAGTCAACGGCACGGGTTTATCGCTTGGTATTAATCGCACTGTTTGTAATTGCTCAGTTGGCAGCTCAGTGCTAATTGTTGTGCTGTTGCTATCTGGGTGCTGCTAAGTTTGCTGGAATACGAATTCCAATCTAATTGTGCTGAGTAGGCGCCATGCGCGGCGGTAGCCAGACTAGCCCACATTTGCCCCAGCACAGCGTTTTGATTAACCCCTTGGCCTTTGAAGTACAGTAGGCCAAGGTTTAATTGAGCAATTGCCTTACCTTGCTGAGCACTTTGTTGATACCAATTGGCGGCTTGTTGTAAATTTTGATTGGTGCCCAAGCCGTTGGCATATAGATAGCCTAGGTTATATTGTGCGTTTGCGTTTCCTTGTTGGGCGCTTAGCTGATACCAGGCAAATGCTTGGCTGTAATCTTGGGCGACGCCTTGACCATTGTAATACAGTAGGCCAAGATTGAATTGCGCATCACTATTGCCTTGGTTGGCGCTCTGTTGATACCAATTGAATGCTTGAGTGAAGTCTTGATTGACACCTTCACCTTGGAAATACAAATTGGCCAGATTCAATTGTGCGACCGGATTGCCTTGGGCGGCGCTGAGTTGATACCAGTTGGCAGCTGTCTGATCGTTTTCAGTGACGCCCTGTCCTTCGTCATAGATAATGCCAAGGCTTAACTGCGCATTAGCATAGCCTTGTGCGGCACTTAAATTTAGCCAATATATCGCTTGGTTATAATCTTGCGCGACGCCCAAGCCATTGTAATACAAAAAACCAAGATTATATTGCGCTATCATATCGCCATTGGCGGCCAGAGGATTGAATAGATTGTAAACTTGAGTAAAGTTGTTTTGGTTAATGGTTGAGAAGGCATTATTTGAGGCATCAGCTTTCACAAAACCGCTGCATAGGGTTAAGGCTGTGATAATACCGAATGATATTTTCTTCATGATGGACTGTCCTGATGTTAAAGGCTTTGATAGAAATTTGAAATCTTGCGCATATATAACACATAATTTGGCCAAAACGCAATCAGGCATAGCAAGTTTAAACTGATAGAAACAGTAAGTGGTGTGCCGGCAGGAACGGCTGTGTTAGTCTAAATTGTATATTGTTTATTGATTCGGGCTTGTGTATTTGATTGTGCTGTGTTATGTTAAACAAATGGTAGTTATTCAGTATAATGACAGATTATCAAAAATGGTAGGATGTGCCAACGGGCGGCGCATCAATCAAAAGTTCAAGCTGCGGCAAGGTAGTCTGCCTGCTTTAATCGCATTGAACAAAGCGTGTGCTTTGCCGATAAAGGCCTCTTGAGGAATGATGCGCCACCCGCGACACATCCTACATTGGTTTAATATTCGTCATCCTACGCTGACTTGGTTACGTCCGGTTGTTGGTTGCCAAGGTGTGGCTTTTTTTAGCGATACACCTGCCTGGTCTCGGCGTATACTATCAATGAAATTTGGTTTTATTTAAAAGTTTGCTGATTTTTTTAACCGCTTTTGGAGTTTTATGAAAACAAAATTATTTCCAATAGGATTCGCTTTATTGTTGGGCTCATTCGGTTTTGTCGGCAATACGCTTGCAGAAACGGTGCAGCCTGATGCAACAATGACGGTAGATGCGCCGGTGCCGTCCGCAGAACCAGCTATCGTACCCACTCAGTCAAGTAATGAGCAATTGCTTGCCGGTGGTACGATGTATTGTGTTCCTGAAAGTGGTGGCCCTGTTCAAACCTGTTATTTCAACGGCTCATCATTTAGATACCCAGCCCCAAACGGTCTCGGTTTGTGTGTGCCGGGCACCTGCGCACCATAAGTTTAGATAGTTTACAGCCCCGCCAGGCGGTATGGGTTTGTGTGTTCCGGTCGGTTAAGTTTTTACCGGCTGGAAGGCTTTTATTCGTGGCTTATGCCTGAGTTCATCCGGCAAAGGCGGGCATAGTATAGGCAGGGGCCGTCATCTGGAAACTGTTGCAATAGTTTAGAAAATACCTTGGCCGCCTCTTCCCAGGCTTCGGTCTCGTAAAGTTTTAATCCTGTTTCGAATGGCTGGATAAGTTCCAATAGTTTGCTCTGCTTTTTGTCGGCTAGTGCCATTACTTCGTAAACGGCTGTCGGCAGCGGGTGATCTGCAAATTGGAAATTGCCGATGCGTCTAAATAGGAAGTCAGTTTGATTTAATATTACTTCGTCGGTGACAAGTATCTGTGTGTTTGTCTGTTTGTTTAAGGTTTCCAGTCTGGGAGCCAGATTAACTATATCGCCAAATACTTTGAGTTCGCCGGCAAACGATAGCCATATCGGGCCGACTGTAATGCCTATCCGTAATGGAAAATCAATCTGCCAACGTTTATTGAAGGCGGCAATTCTTTCATTTAACTTCAGTGCTGCATGTAATGCCCGGCTCTTGATGTCGTCCGTGTTGGTCGAGTTTTGAAAGGGGTTTAACTTGAGTTGGCGGCCAAATAATGTTCGTTGGTTGACTTTGGGTTTGTTTATCCATAAAGCCATCATGCCATCGCCCGCCCAGTCTTTGATAGTACCCTGATGCTGTTGGATGCATTGTTCAATCTCCGCCTGATAAGCCAGCGTAAATTTGGCTAGCCAGCGTTCACCTTTGGTTTGTCCCAGGCGAGTATAGCCGCTGCCGTCGCTAACCATGCAGACACCAAAATGGCTGGAGCCGTGTTTAAGAGTTTCGAAATCACTGCCGGTAAATGTGGAAACGACTTCCGGCGGCATAGTGTGTCTTAGAATATTTTTCAATTCCTGGCGTTGGTTTTGATACTGTTTAACTGTTACAACCAGTACGCCGAGCAGTAATTGAAAAATTGGTAATATCCAGGGTAGTAAGATATTGTGGAAGCAAAACAACCATAATATGATTACAAAATAAGTTAAGCTCGTGGCAATCAATGCTATGATTGCAGGATATTTGCGCAGCTTTGCTACCAGCAGAATAGCCAGAGCCCCGGCAGCGATTGATATGGCATATATATGCCAGGGTTCGGCTAATATCAGTGTTTTACCTTCGCGTAAATTGGCAAAACTGGTGGCCAATAATTCTGTACTGCTAATTTCTCCGAATGGCGTTATTGCAACACCGCCTTTGGTGGCATGACCATATTCCAGTGATGGGCCAATAAAGATCACTTTACCCTTAAATAGTGATGGGTTTGTCTGAATTAATTTTTCTACTTCTTGATAGGTAATGGTTTTTATAGTGCCGGTAGCGCCGTATGGGTTTAGATAAAAGTCGTTTTTTTGTTTATATAAGTTAAATAGGGATATTAAACTGCTTTTTTCCTCGGGTAGCAGGCTGTTTTCGTGCTGCAAGCGGTTAAGCACGTCATTGATAAGCTCAGGGTTATCAATAAATAGATAGCTCAGTTTTTCTATCAGTTCATTAAGCAACCGTCTGTCGTAGATGTCTGATTCGGCATCACTGATACGTTTGGCAATGCTGGGGGCAAAGCGATCCAGCATTTTTAATAAGGCGTTGCGGTGTTGGTTAAGAACTAATAGGTGCAAGGCCATTACCGGCAGCGTTGGTTGAGTATAGTTTCTGGCCTGAGTTTCATCTTTATGGATCAGATTTAACAGCATCCATAAATGTGGAGTGGCTATCGGTACTTCTGGCATGGGAAAAGGTGCGGAAACAGCGTTTTCAGCCAGTGGCGACACTGGTCTGCTGACATCAATAATTTCTATGTTTTGCCCTATAAAACGTTTTTCCTGATAATCTTGCAGCAATACATTACGGGCGGTATGAATGGCTTGGGCGAAATAGATATCCTCAGTTCCGCGACTTTCTCTAAAAAGTAGATTAAAAACAATGAGTTTAGCGCCTTCACGATTGAGGCTTTCGATTAGATTGCCATGCAGGTGTCTGAAGAAGCAGCGCGGGTCTATAGTGCCGCGGTGCTGTTGCAGGCAATCGTTAACTTCCTTGATTTCCAAAAAGGTGCTGTAGTCAATTTCAATATCCAGGGTATCGGTAGGCGGCGAGGACCTGACCAACTGGCTTTTCAGAAAAAACAGGCTGTTGAGACCAAATTTCAGATCCGCATCTTTAAAGCTGATTGCAAAAAATAGACAGCTGAGATTAACTAAGCATAAAAATAGGGCGGCGCGATTGTTCTTCATTAAAATGATCCATTCCAATCATTGGAACTGTAGGATGCGGCAAAATAGGGCGGATAAGGCCGGCAATATCGTTCGTTCAACAAGCGTTGAAGTGAGCAAGATTCTCGCCAACTGTGGCATTGCTGAGCTCTTTTAACGGCATTTTAAGAAACTTACCCGGTATTTTATGAATTTTGATTTTAGCACTTGTTTTCACTAGCATATCACTGCAAAATGTCATCCTTGCAGTTTTCAGGACGAAAATATCTCAATCACCGCAAAGAGCGGACTTGTCCTGTTGTTTCTAATTCAAACCTTTTGGGGCAAAAATCAATCATATGACTTCTTTTGAAATACATAAACACTTTAAGAGAGGTGAGACAATATTTCATGAAGGTGAGCAGGGTGATTGTGCTTATATCATTGAAAGTGGTCAGGTTAATTTGACGCTGTCTTTGGATGGCAATCCTGAAGTTTTGGGTGAGTTGCGGGAGGGCGCACTATTTGGTGAGATGGCAGTGATAGACAATCAATTAAGAACTGCTAATGCGATTGCAGTTTCCGATTGTAAATTGCTGGTTATCCCCGGTCAGTACATTGATAAGAAAATTGAAAACTCTGACAAATTTGTTTCTCTGCTGTTGAATGTCATTTTGCAGCGGCATCGGGAAATGCGCAATAGACTGGTCGGCATTCTCAGCAATACCGGAGTAGAGCGAACCTTAATGGTTGCGGATCACATCAGCCCCGAATGTCGTCCCGATATAATCTCCACCGCTCACCAATTGCTGGCAGAAAATAATTTGCATCACGCCCTCAAACATGGCGAGCTGGAATTGTTTTTCCAACCCATACTTGATTTGTCCAATAGTCGGGTGGTGGGTTGTGAATCGCTGATTAGATGGAATCATCCCGAAAATGGTTTGGTTTTGCCGATGGATTTTATTGGTTTGGCCGAAGAAACCGGTTTGATCGTACCGATGGGGCTGTGGATAATTGAAGATGCCATTCGGGCTAGTCTGCGGTTTCATGAATTGTCCAACGATTATTCGTTTATCAGTATTAATCTGTCCGCGCGTCAATTTGCGCCTATCGGGTTAATTGAAAATATCAAAGCTATTTTTGATCGATACCAAGTCAATCCCGGCAGGATCAAATTTGAGATTACCGAATCGGTCTTGCTGGCTAATCCTTTGGCGACTGCGTCCAGTCTGCACGATTTGAAAAGTCTGGGGGCTGACATCGCGATTGATGATTTTGGTACCGGCTATTCAAGCTTTAGTTATCTGCATCAATTTCCGATAGATGCCTTAAAAATTGATAAATCGTTTGTGTCGAAAATACTCTATGACACCAAAAGCCGGGAAATTATTAAATCCATCTGTAATCTGGCTAAAGAAATTGGCTTGTCCACGGTTGCAGAGGGCGTGGAAACGATAGAAGAGCATCAAATCTTATTGAATATGGGCGTCAATTTTGGGCAAGGCTATCTTTACGCCAAACCAATGCCCGAAGCGGAATTTTGCCAGTATTTATCCAGGACATCGGCATTGCCATTCAATTAAGGCTATTTCCGGTTCGGAAATGGCCTTAAGTTCGATGGCCGGTTTTAAAAAGTCGTGGTGTTGATTATTTTACGGTAGAATCAAAGCTGCTTTTTCAGTAGGCTCTATCGTTATGTCAAGCTCGCAAATCGACAGCATCTCCTGCATTTCTCAAAATATATATATCACCGGTGCGGATGAGGACAGCGGTAAGTCCATTGTCGCGCTGGCAATGATGGAAATGTTGTCGGGTCATGCCGGCAATATCGGTTTTTTCCGGCCTATTATCCATAGCGAGGCTGATAAAGATGAATTAATTCAGCTCATTACTGATCGCTATCCGCTGATTCAGTCTTATCAGGACTTGTATGGTTGTCAAAGCGAACAGGCGCGTAAGTTACTTGCTGACGAACAATATGATGAGTTGCTAAAGATTATCCTTGGTAAATATCGTCGCCTGAAAGATCAATGCGACCATGTGCTATGTGTAGGCTCTGACTACAGCCATGACGATTCCAGTCTTGAGTTCGATTTTAATGCCGATGTCGCAAATAATTTAGGCTGTTTAATGATGCCGGTTATTCGTGGTGACCGTGATAATGAACAAATTCTAGATAGTCTTGCTAATCTGAAGCACGCCTTGCATGAGCATGGTTGCGAATTACTCTCCGCTGTTGTCAACAGGGTTCCCTTAGCGCAGGTCGATAGTCTTAGAAGCAGTTTGAGCCATATGTCGGATTTTCCGGTTTATGTGATTCCCAGTGAGCCCTCTTTGGAAAAACCCACGATAGGCAATATCGCTAATGCATTGGCAGCAAAAGTCTTTTCCGGTGTCGGTAACACCTTGGGTCGCGAGGTGTATCAATATAAAGTGGCGGCCATGCTGGCACCTGACTTTCTGGATTATGTTCAATCCGGCGATTTGATCATCACGCCGGGTGATCGCTCCGACATTATTCTGGCCTGTTTGATGTCGTATCACTCAAAAAATTATCCGCAAATTGCCGGTTTGTTGTTGACCGGTCATCAGGAACCGAGCCGACAGATTCAGAATTTGATCAATGGTTTAGGCGATATGCCTTTTGCTGTGCTGGGGGTTGATAGTGATACCTTTACCACGGCGATGCAGGTCAGTCAGGTTAGAGCGCGTTTGGATTCGGAAAACGAAGCCAAAATTGCTGAAGCCTTGGGTTTGGTGGAAAACAATATCAATATGGTGGCGCTAAAAATGCGCCTGTGTTCGCTGAATGTCACCAAGACCACGCCGTTGATGTTTGAATATGATTTGGTGCAACGCGCCAAGTCCAAGAAGCAGCATATAGTCCTGGCCGAAGGTGAGGAAGATCGGATTTTACATGCTGCCGAGATATTGCTGCTGCGGGATGTGGTAAAAATTACGCTATTAGGTAATGAGCAACTGATACGCCAAAAAATTCAAACATTGGCCTTAAAATTGGATGATGTCACGATTATTGATCCCCTAAACTCGGAATTACGGGCAGTGTTTGCTGAAAGCTATTATCAAGCTCGAAAACATAAACACTTGGTGTACGACACCGCTTTCGACTTGATGGCCGATGTGAGTTATTTCGGTACACTGATGATACATCTGGGTTATGCTGACGGTATGGTTTCAGGCGCGGTGCATTCTACCCAGCATACTATACGCCCGGCATTTGAAATCATTAAAACTAAACCTGGCACCAGCATAGTCTCCAGTGTGTTTTTCATGTGTCTGGAAGACAGAGTGCTGGTTTACGGCGATTGTGCGGTTAACCCTATGCCGGATGCCCGGCAATTGGCCGATATTGCCTTAAATTCTGCCGATACCGCGCAGATGTTCAATATTACCCCGCGCGTTGCCATGCTCTCTTATTCGACTGGTGACTCCGGCAAAGGCGAAGCCGTGGAAAAAGTCCGTGAGGCCGTAAAATACGCTAAAGCTTTGCGCCCCGGCTTAAAACTGGAAGGGCCTATCCAATATGATGCCGCCGTTGATGCGGATGTTGCCAAGACTAAGCTGCCGGATAGTGAAGTGGCCGGGCAGGCTACCGTGTTTATTTTTCCTGATCTCAATACCGGCAATAATACCTATAAGGCTGTGCAACGCTCATCCGGTGCGGTGGCAATAGGCCCTATCCTGCAAGGTTTAAACAAGCCGGTTAATGATTTAAGTCGAGGTTGTACCGTCACAGATATTGTTTATACCGTGGTTATTACTGCCATTCAAGCGCAAGAAGGGAAATAAGTCATGAAAATTCTGGTGCTTAATGCCGGCAGTTCGTCGGTAAAATATTGTCTGATTGAGATGTCGGCACAGCAGGAGCTGATCGCCGGACTGATTGAGCGGATAGGCGAAAGCAACTCCAAACATCGTTATAGCTTGCATCAGGCAGCAGCAATACAGCTTGAGAAACCGATCAGCAATCATCAGCAGGCTCTACAGGAGCTGTTTGGGGTGCTTTTCTCGTCTGGTTTAGTGTCGAATAGTGCGGATTTGTTTTGCATAGGCCATCGTGTTGTGCATGGCGGCGAGCATTTTCAACAACCGGTGTTAATTGATGAGCAAGTGTTGCAGCAAATTTCGGCAACCGTCGCGTTGGCGCCGCTGCATAATCCCGCCAATCTGTTGGGTATTCAAGAAGCTATTCGGCAGATGGGTAATATTCCGCAAATAGCGGTATTCGACACTGCTTATCATCAAACCTTGCCGGCCTATGCCTATCGCTATGCACTGCCAGGCCGGCTGTATTCGGATTTAAGTGTTCGGCGTTATGGTTTCCATGGCACATCGCATCGCTATGTCGCCAAGCAGGCGGCACAATATTTGGGCAAGGACTTGGCTGAAACCAATTTGATCACCTTGCATTTGGGCAACGGCGCCAGCGTAACAGCGATAGAAAATGGTCTAAGCATTGATACCTCAATGGGAATGACACCACTGGAAGGGCTGATGATGGGCACCCGTTGCGGCGACCTTGATCCGGCTATCCATTTTTATCTGAGCCGTATGCTGAATATTTCCAACGATGAGATTGAAAGCTTATTAAATAAAGAGAGTGGTTGTAAAGGGATTTGCGGGGAAAACGATATGCGCGCCATCCATAAGTTGGCCGCAGTCGGCGATGAAAACGCTCAATTAGCGCTGGACATGTATGCCTATCGGATTAAAAAATATATAGGCGCTTATTTTGCAGTATTAGGCCGGGTTGATGCGGTGGTATTTACCGGTGGTATTGGAGAAAACGATGTTTGGCTGCGTGAAAAATGTTGCGTTAATCTGTCCGGTTTAGGCATAATGATAGACCCTGCCAAAAACTTGAGTCCTAGCCATTTTGGTGGCGAAATCAGTGATCACGATGCGAGTGTTGCCGTACTGGTTATCGCAACCCAAGAGGAAATGGAAATTGCTATGCAAGCCCAGGAATGTCTTTTAGGAAATAGCCAAAAGGACGCAATGGGCTTGTTGGATGCAAAAACCCTATAATTTTTAGCAGTATTAAAGGGTAATATGTTAAAGTTTACTACCCATTTGATTTGTCATCCCCAGCAGCATTTTTTTATTTTTGAGGTAGCCTATCAATGAACAGCTATTCATCATTCCACACAGGCGAGTTCAGTTTGATTCGGCTTTAAAATAAAAGCACATCACATCGTAAAACCTGCAAATTAACCAGACATGCCCCGCAATCTCATGACTCAACAACAAAAATACCTGTCCATCTTCTCGCCCAGCACTGCACAACAACGCCAAGAAAATTTTGAAAACTATTGGCATTTCTCTCGGGAGTTGTCAGGCGATTTGCTGGAACACGAACAGGACTTAACTAAAAAACGCGACAAACTATTATCTTTTCAATCTCAACCGGTTGTCCTTAATCAACCGTTTCAACAGCCGGATGCTTTTTATCGTAACTATGTTAATTTGGTGGATGATGCGAACAGCTTGGATCGTAAAACGCTATTACTGACTTGTATCTACAAATTTGCCCGTCACGAGTGGGTGGGTATTACCGGTGCCTGGGCGGCAACGCCGGCTATCGAAAACTGCAAGCAATTAACCGATAAAATCAGCCGCTATCATCTTGCCGAAGAGTTTTCTCATACCCGTTTATTCAATGAAATGTTCTGTACCTTTGGACTGACGGAGGCTAAGTGGCAGCCATTAGGGCCGGTTGCGCAAAAAGTCTATGAGTTCTTCCCTAAAATTCCAGAAACATTAATGAGTCCGTTTGCCTTTGTGACGGAATTAATGGGTATTATGTTTTACCGGCATCTGGATGCCATTCTGGATGAAGTTTTTGCCGATGAACCGGCGGCCTGTGCCAGGGTGCGCGAATTATTGAACGAAATCACCATTGATGAATTGGCGCATATCGGTCAGCGCCGCAATTATCTGGGGGCTGTGGGGCTTAAAGTATCGCTGTGGATAACACCGCTGCTGTTTCGGCTGTTCTTCCATGATATTCCAGAAATCAAACACTTCTTCAATGTGGATAGAATGATTGAAGAAGCCCTGGTTTTTGATTACAGCGAAATTCCGCAAGAGTTGCTGGAAAAATCCTGGGCGCCTAGTTATTGCATTGCTGCAGCGTAGCGTTAGGGCTTTGATATAATGTAGGGTGGGCACGCCGTTTGTGCCCACCCAGGATAGCAGGCAACCCCTAAAAGTGATGGTGTTGCAGCGTTATAGGATGTGCGCAGCAGCGTAAAGCGCATCTTCCGCGATTGATGCGCTTTACCTAGCGTCGGTACATCCTATAACCGGTCTATTTCAGGCAAGCTCCACAAAAGCCATTAATGCCTGCAATTCTTTGGGTTCCAGTTCATAAGAGCCATGTGATCTAACCCGTTCCGGTAATGTCACATCACCATAACGAACCCGAATCAAGCGACTAACTTTAACGCCTTGTGATTCCCACAACCGCCTGACCAACCGATTACGGCCCTGCTTAACGGTCACATAAAACCATTTATTAGCGCCTTCGCCGATATGAAAGTGGATGTCGTCAAAATGGGCAGGGCCATCCTCCAGTTCCACGCCTTTTTTTAGACGTTCCTGCATCGCATCATCTACTTCGCCTAAAATCCGTACGGCATATTCGCGTTCAACTTGCCGGGAAGGGTGCATTAAGCGATTGGCGAGTTCGCCGTTATTGGTGACCAAGATAAGGCCGGAGGTATTGATGTCCAGCCGGCCCACCGCTATCCAACGTCCTACCGGCAAACGCGGCAACTGGGTAAAGATGACCGGACGCCCCTCAGGGTCGCGGCGGGTAACCACTTCGCCGACCGGTTTGTGGTAAACCAGCACCCGGGTGGGTTGTTCGGCATATTTATCCCATTTCACCACCCGGCCGTTGATTTGCAAATAATCATCCGGTTTTAAATGGTAACCAAGCTGTACCTTATTGCCGTTAACCGTTAACCGACCTTCTTCAATCCAGCGTTCAATTTCCCGTCTTGAACCCAAACCGGCGCGGGCCAGTAATTTCTGGATTCTTTCGCCTGTGTCTGTTCCGCTAGGCTTTTCTTTATGCGTCGGAATTCTTGGCGTCGGTCTGGTTTTGGGTTTGCCCGGTTTCTTGTCCAAAGGTTTGGCTGAGGTGTGTTTCGGATAGGTGGGTTTGCGCTCTTTCACGATGTTCCTGCTGTGTTTGCTGTTCGGAAGCATACTCGATACCGTGGTTTAGAAGATCTTCCAGCGTCGGTAGCTCAGTCAATGCATTTAAATTAAAATAATCCAGAAATTGTTTGGTAGTACCGTATAAAGCCGGACGACCAGGGGATTCTTTGTGGGCGATAACCCGTATCCACTCTCTTTCCAGCAAGGTTTGAATAATACCGGAACTTACCGAAACGCCGCGGATATCTTCAATTTCACCACGGGTAACCGGTTGGCGATAGGCGATGATGGCCAGCGTTTCCAGCAGGGCTCGCGAATAACGCGGTGGTTTTTCTTCAAACAGCCGACTAACCCAGTATGCCATGCCTTCCTTGACTTGAAAGCGGTAACCGCTGGCAAGGTGAATTAAGCCTACCGGCCTATCGGCATAATCTTGGCTGATGGCCTCAATTGCCGTCTGGATTGCCGGCATTTCCGGTTGTTCAAGCTCAGGAAATACCTGTTGAATCTGCTTGACAGACATGGGCTTGCCGGCCGCAAATAAAATCGCTTCTACAATGCGCTTAAGCTGCATAACGCTTTCTTCTGGGTTAGAAAGCTGCGCAACATCGGTCTGGCTTGGTTGCGTGGTTTCCTGCGTGGGGGTAATGAGGCCAATATGCTCGGTATTTTCTTTAGATAATAAGGCAAGTGCAGCGCTGCTGTGGCTGGATAACGCGGCTGTTTGCCTAAGTGCTGCCCATTTGCTCGGCAATCTGGGTGCCGCTCGGCGCAGATAGACAGGCGTTTTTGGCCTCGCCGCCGGCACAGGCTTGGGCTTGCTTTTTGGGGGTTTTGGCTTAACTTCAGCAACAACATCGGTAACTTTGGGTGTTTCAAGCGGGTTTTCTAAAAGGCTGGCTTCAGGCGGCTGCTCTGGCTCTAACGCTGAGGGCGGCAAAGGGTTCGGACTGAAAGATGTCGATGATTCCTTCCTTGCTGAGTTCAAGGATGGCAAGAAACGAGACAACCACGCCGTTTTTTCCTTCGCTTCGGGTAAATAACGCTGCGAAAGCGAGGCTATCTGACCGGTTAAGTTTTTCCAAAATGGCTGCCATTCGTTCACGGACTGATAAAGGTTCTTTGGTTATTTGGTGATGAGTAAGTTGCTCAACGCGTTTTAGGACATCCTGAAACGCCAATAAAATTTCTTTGAGCTGCACATCCGGTAAAGGTTGCAGCACGGTGATGGTTGAGACATCAACCACCGTTTCAAAAGTATCCCGCTCGTTTCTGGGCAAGGCGTCAATTTGTTCGGCAACCTGTTTGATTGCCTCGTATTCTTGCAGTTTACGTATTAAAAAGGCGCGGGGGTCTTCCTCTTCTTCTTCGCTTTCCGGCGGTCTGGGCAGCAGCATTCTGGATTTAATCTCTGCCAGCAAGGCCGCCATCACCAGATATTCTGCCGCCAGTTCCAGCCGCAATTGCCCCATCATCTCAATATAACCGATATACTGATGAGTAATCTGGGCTATCGGTATATTGAGAATATCCAGATTTTGTTTACGAATCAAATACAACAGCAAATCCAGCGGTCCTTCAAAGGCATCCAGAAAAACTTCCATGGCATCCGCTGGAATGTACAGATCATCCGGCAGAACTGGGTAAGGCTGGCCCTGCACCAAGGCTCTTGGGGTGTCCGTTGCCGTTGGCTGCGGTTCTGCAGTATTTTCGGTTGCTATGGGCTGAACATTGCTATTGCTCATAAGGCTATTGCCGACAGACTAGCCGTCGGTGTAAATCAAATGCCTGCCAGTCCGAAAAACAATTGCTGGGCAATATACATAGGATAGGCCAAAATTGCCCCCAGAATATTGGTTGCCAGCAAAATCATCAAAATGATAAAACCAAAACGTTCCAGGCGGTTAAACTGCCAAGCCCAATAATCCGGCAGCAGCCCGGATAATACTCGGCTGCCGTCCAGCGGTGGAATAGGCAGTAAATTGACCAGACAGAGAATCAGATTGATGCTGATGCCGGCCACCCCGCTATAAATTAATGGCATGGCAATAAACTCAATTTGATGAAACATCACCCCGAGTCTGGCCAGCAGCGCCCAAACGATAGCCATTAACAAGTTAGACAGCGGCCCGGCTAAAGCGACCATCATCATGGCCTGCTTGGGATTTTTGAAGTGACGGGGATCAACCGGCACCGGTTTGGCCCAACCGAAAATAAAGCCGGTAAAGGTAATCAGCATCAGGCCCGGAATGATTATGGTGCCCAAAGGATCGATATGTTTTAAGGGGTTTAGCGTCAGCCGACCTTGTTGTTGCGCGGTGCGGTCGCCGTATTGTTTGGCCATCCAGCCGTGCGCCACTTCATGTCCGGTAATCGCAAAAACCACCGGCAACAGCCACACTACGATTCTTTGCACCAGCGTTAATTCATCCATCATGCTTCTCACTCCAGCATCGGCGCAATACCGACGCCTTGTCTAATTATTTCGATAATATTATCGGTGCAGGCAATCACGGTGGTTGGCTGATATTCGATAATGCCGCCATCAATGATCAAATCCAGTTCACGATCCAACTGTTCCCGGATTTGGTAGGGATCGGTCATGGCGTCGTCCTCGCCGGGCAAAATTAAGGTGGAAGACAAGATGGGTTCGCCAAGCTGCGCCAGCAAAGCCAGGGCGATACGATGATCAGGAATCCGTACGCCGATGGTTTTTTTCTTAGGGTGTTGCAAGCGGCGCGGCACTTCCCGCGTGGCGTCCAATAAAAAAGTAAAAGGCCCCGGTGTCAGCTTCTTGATTAACCGATGGGCATCATTGCCCAAGCGGGTAAAGGTAGACACTTGCGATAAATCGGTACATAACAGCGTGAAGTTATGATTATCATCCAGACGCCGAATCCGGCGGATAATATCGATAGCCTGTTTGTCGCCGATATGCGCGCCGAGTGCATAAGAGGTATCAGTAGGGTAGACAATAATCCCGCCGCGGCGGAGAATCTCAACCGCTTGTTGGATCAGCCGGGGCTGCGGGTTTTTGGGGTGAATCTCAAGGAATTCGGCCATCGATTAAAAACAACTGCTGAAAGACGTCTATTGTACCCTAGGCGGCTGTTTGAGAATAGCAAAGCTGGAAGAGAATTATTTTGGCGCTCAGCTATACCGGGAATGCCGAGGCCTAGCTTGGCTAAGGCCTTGAGCTGAGCTTGATGCCAACAGAATCTCCATGCGGTAGGATGTGTCAACCAGCGGGCGGCGCATCAATTAAAGGCTAGCGCTGGTAAGGTGGTCTGGCAGCTTAAATTAAAGCAAATATTTAGCCTCTACTAAGATCATTTATACAAGATAATCGGGTTGCCGTCGGTATTACCAAAGCGAGTATCTGTTCTACATCACGATACTCATGCTGCTTGTTGATGGTTATGTAACCGACCTTGCTCTTGCAGTTTTTTGTTAAGGCTGCCGGCAAGACAGTGCGTTTAATTTTAGTCATTATCCAATATTATGAGTCAAAACCCACTAATCAAACAATTATCCGCCGAGCATTTATTACAGCATATGCCGGTATCGGCTTTTGTATTGAACGCCGGGCATCAGGTCGTGATCTGGAATAAAGCCTGCGAACAATTAACCGGCTTGTCGGCGGCGCAGATGCTGGGTACCGATCAGCATTGGCGTGGATTTTATACCGAACAGCGGCCTTGTTTAGCGGATTTATTGCTGGATAGCACCCTGGGCGATGTTGAACAATTATACGAGCAAGTCGCTAATTTTAACCATCACAGCGAGATATGCCACACCGAAAACTGGTGTTTAATGCCGGATGGTCGCCGGCTTTATTTGGTGATAGACGCCGGGATTATCAGCAACGAGCAAGGCGAGGTGGTGGCGATAGTGGAAACACAGCGCGACAGAACCGAACAACGCTTGATCATGCAGGCTTTCAGTGAAAGCGAGCAGCGGATTAGCGCTATTTTGGCGTCGGCGATGGACGCTATTGTCACTATTGATCAACAGCGGCGGATTACTTTGTTTAATCCGGCCGCGGCGCGGATGTTTCGCTGTGCCAAGGAATTTGCCGTCGGTCAGGCGATTGATTTATTCATTGCCTCACACAGCAAGCGGCTGTTTGCCGGGTTTATCGATTTTGATAACCCTGCCGTTAAAACTCAGGCCTGGGCGCCGGTGGGCTTAAGCGCCCGCCGCGCCGATGGTGAAGTGTTTCCGATAGAAGCCACTTTTTCGCCCTTGGATGCCGACGGCCAACGGCTGTATACCATCATACTGCGTGATGTAAACGACCGCCATCAGGCCGAACAAAAACTGGACAAGCTGCAACAGGAAAAAGGCTATCTGCAGGAAGTGTTGAATGACGACCATAATCCCGGCGATTTCGTCAGCGGCTCCAAGCTGATGCGGACGTTGATGGAACAGGTGCGGATGGTGGCGCGTACCGATACCCCGGTGTTGCTGTTGGGCGAAACCGGCACCGGCAAGGAATTGCTGGCGCGCGCGACCCATGAATTTAGCGACCGGCATAAGGCCATTCTGGTTAAGGTCAATTGCGCAGCGCTACCGGCGGAACTGATAGAAAGCGAATTATTTGGCCATGAAAAAGGCGCCTTCAGTGGTGCGATTCAGCAACGCAAAGGCCGCTTTGAATTGGCCGACGGCGGTAGTCTGTTTTTGGATGAATTGGGTGAATTGTCGCTGTCGGCGCAGGCCAAACTGCTGCGGGTGTTGCAGGAGCAAGAATTTGAACGGGTAGGGGGCAGTGAAACTATCCGAGTGGATGTGCGGGTCATCGCGGCCACCAACCGCAATTTAACCGCAGAAATTGCGGCCGGGCGGTTTCGCGCCGATTTGTATTACCGGTTAAGCGTGTTTCCGTTGGAAGTGCCTGCATTGCGGCAGCGGCAGGAAGATATACCGCTGCTGGCGCGGTTTTTTTTAGATAAATACGCCAAAAAATTCGGTAAACAGATCAGCGGTATTCAGCCGGCGGGCTTGCAGCAGCTAAAACAATACGCATGGCCCGGCAATGTCAGGGAACTGCAAAATGTGATTGAGCGGGCGGTCATTCTCTGTCAGGGGGCGTTATTGGCGATTACGCCGCTGTCGGCCGCCGCCGAACCTTCAGTGCAGCCGGTAGCGGCTCTGCAAACTTTGGATGACATGGAACGGGAATATATATTACGCACGTTGGCAGTCACTGACGGCGTGATTGCCGGGCCGAAAGGCGCAGCGGCGATATTAGGGCTTAATCCCAATACCTTGCGCTCCAGAATGCAAAAGTTGGGGGTGGGAAAGCGCTAAACTGATCAGCTCTGTCGCAGATTTTGCACTTTATTAAAAGATAAAAGATTATCCTTTAATAAGCAAGGTTTCTATTAAAGGATAGCGCTATAAATTTTAATGGCGGCTGTTTTTGTCTATCCCCCTACGGCATGGCGGAGCTCGAATTTGTTTCGGATGCGGCAACTTATCAAGATGATGAAAAAGTCGCGGCACTGGTGCGACAACTATTCTGACGCGGGGGGCTAATAGCCAGATTGAGTATGTGAGTCGGAGTTTTTGGTAATCTTCACCACTTTTCAGTCAAGATGATGCGCCGCATGACGAAAGAAATGACAGGCCGCTGGTCAGCACACAATTCATATTACGCCGGTTCACCGGCCAAGCAATAGCTATAATATTAAATATAATGATATTTCGTACTTTAACGATATTTAGTGATTTTTCCGCTATAAAAGCTTGCCATCAATTCATGAAAAATTAATAACCAACTGATTTAAGTTATAAAATAATAATTGGCTTGGCACTTGCTGTAAACAGAATAACACAGCTCACCGTTATTCCGAGGATCGCAACGCCATGACCACACAAGGCAAAACCGCCCGTGCCGCTTGGGCCACCTTAACCCACGACAGTCTTAACCCCGCCCTGTTCGGTAACCATACCCTAAACCGTACGCAATTTGTCCTGCTGAATTTCGGTCTGCTGTTGGGCAATGTGCTGGTGTTGTTTAATACCGGCGCGTTTGCCTCGGTTAGTTTACATGCCACCGGCGCTTTGGGGGTTAGCCCCAGTCACGCCGGCTGGTTTCAAACTTATTATTTTGTCAGCCTGGCCTTGGCGCTGCCGGTCAGCACCTGGGTGACTGCCTTTTTTGGCGAAGTGCGGTTGTATCTAGTGTCTATGACGCTGGTGGCTTTGGCTTCGTTACTGTGCGCGGCAACCGATGATTTATTCAGTTTTCTATTGGGCCGCGCCTTGCAGGGCTTCTTTGGCGGCTTGACCATTCCGTTGTCGCAAACTTTGCTGATGCGCGAATATCCTGAGCATTCCAAATCTTTTGCGGTATCGCTGTGGAGCATGGCGGCGCTGAGCCCGTTTACCCTGGGGCCGGCGGCTGGCGGTTGGGTGGCTGATCATTTGGGTTGGCGCTGGCTGTTTTACTTGAATCTGCCGCTGTCTATGTTGGCGGTGGCACTGGTTTGGGCTTTGCTGTTTGATCGCCATTCCACGCAGCGGCGGATGCGCTTTGATAGCGTGGGTTTTTTATTATTAGCCGGAGCCTTGTTTTGCCTACAGACCGTGTTGAATCAAGGTCAGGATGCCGATTGGTTTAACTCGGCGCCGCTGATGGCGGTGGCGCTGCTGGGTTTGCTGCTGCTGGTGTACTTTGTGGTTTGGGAACTGGCGGAACGCGCGCCGCTGCTGGATTTAAGGCTGCTGCTCAGGCGCAATTTTGCGATCGGTAGTTTACTGCTGAGTCTCAGCTTTATGATGATGTACGGATTATTGGCGGTGTTGCTGATACGTTTGCAGGTACTGGCCGGCTATACCGCGTTTCTGGCCGGTAGCGTACTGTTGCCGCTGGTGTTTTTAGCCAAGCCGATGGCGGCCTTGCTGCATCGTATTGTGCATCGCTTTGATGCCAGATTATTGGTTAGCCTCAATATGCTGCTGTTTGCCGGCTATTGCGGTTGGAGCAGTCAATATGATTTCTTTAATCGTTTTAGCTGGTTTGATCAGCCCTTATGGTCGCAAGTTCTCGAAGGCTTTTGTCTGGGTGGTCTGTTTGTGCCGCTGACCACGCTGTTTCTGTCCGGCTTGACGCCCAGGCGTCAAACTCAGGCGGTGGAATTGGGCGGGATGCTGCGGGTGTTGGGCGGCAGTGCCGCCTCGCCGTTGCTGGGGCTGTTTTGGGAGCGGCGGACGGCGTTTCATCAAGCTCGGCTGACCGAAACCTTTTCCCGATTTGATGGTTGGAGTATGGGCAATTTGCAGCCCTTACAAGTTGCCGGGATGCGCGAGCCGCAGGCAGTGGCGCGTTTAGCGGCGGATGCCGTGAAACATGCCGGGGTATTGGCGCTGAATGATGCTTTTTGTCTGGGAGCCTGGATGTTTGTGGGTTTGGCTGCCGTGGTCTGGCTGGCTAATCCGGTTGCATCGCGAGTGGTGAGTGCTAAGGAAGAATTACGCCTGACCAAGCTGGAAGATTTAATTGAGGAGCCGTAACCATGTGCTGCAAAAATGATTTGAAACTTTTGCTTGTTTGCCTCTGTTTGTTGAGCGGCTGCGCCGGCTTGCCGACAGACAGTCTCCGCGCCAAACAACTGGCAATGCCAAGTTTTAAGCAGACGCTGACAACCGATCAAACCGAGCAAATGCTGACCGAATGGCCCAAGGCGCAATGGTGGCTGGCGCTTAATAATCCTGAGTTAAACCGCTTGATGGACACTGCCTTGCAAGATAATCCGGGTTTACACGCGGCAACGGCGCGTTTAACGCAAGCCGAAGCATTAGCGGATTTTCAAGCTGCAGAAATGATGCCTATGCTGAACAGTAATTTAGAGTTTCATCAACGCCGCTTCTCCAGTACCGATTTTTATGGTCCAAATGGCGGCAAAACCTTTACCGGTGCCTATCTGGATTTTGCGGTGTTACGCTATCACCTGGACTTATGGGGCAAGGATAAAGCCGTGTTGGCGGCGGCCTTGGGCCAGCAGCGAGCGCAAGCCTCGGAACTGGCGATGGCGAAACTCATACTTAGCACGGCTATTGCCCGCAGCTATATTAGCTTGTGCGTAGCCACAGAAGATCTTGAATTGGCGCAAGTGCTGAATGAAAAAACCGCAGAAACCCTGCAACTGACTAAATTGCGTTGGCAGCGTGGTTTAAACGCTCAAGACCCGGTGTTTGCCGCCGAACAACAGGCAGCGGCGGCGCAACAGCGCGAAACCACCGCACATCATAAAGTGCAATTATTGCGAAATCGGCTGGCGGCTTTGGCCGGTAAAGGCCCGGACTGGGGTAAAACCATTCAGGTGCAGGCCAGTGAATTGGCTGCTCAGTTGCCACCACCGGAAATGCTGGCGCTGGGTTTATTGGCGCATAGACCGGATGTAGCCGCCGCATTGTGGCGAGTGGAGGCTGCGGCGCAGATGGTTCATGTTGCCAAAACCCGCTTTTATCCTGATGTCAATTTAACAGGCTTTGCCGGTTTGCGCAGTCTTAGGCTGGACGATTTGTTTTTATCGCACGGCGCCAGCGTGGCTTATGGGTTGGCGCCGTCCATTAATTTGCCGATATTTGAAGGCGGTCGCCTGGAGGCGGAATTAAAACATCAACAATCCGATTACGATGCGGCAGTAGAAAGCTATAACCAGACTTTACTGAATGCAGTGCAACAGGTGGCTGATAGTTTGGCCGAATGGCGGCAAAGCCGGGCGCATGACGCCGAACAGGCGCAGGCGCTGGCTGCTGCCGAAGCGGAAAGCCGCTTGGCCGGTAAGCGCTATCAAGCCGGTATCAGCAGCCGCGACGCTACGATTGAGGCTGATGCGGCCTTAATTAAGCAGCGCTTAACCGCCAGTGAAATGCACGGCGCACAGCTACTGGCGGTGGTTGGTTTAATTGAAGCCTTGGGTGGTGGTTATCAAAATGATATGAATAAAGGTGAACAGCCATGACAGATAACACAGTAAATACTAATAAACCCTCCCGCCATTTTGGTTTTCAGCCGCGCAGTCGGCAGCGCAGTTACCGGCTATGGCTGGTCACCGCCGGCGCTGTGTTAATCGGCGTGGCATATCTTATGTATTGGCGTAGTTTTGTCAGCGGTTTTGTCATCACTAACGACGCTTACGTTAGCGGCAACCTGACGCCGTTAAAAGCGCAAACCAGCGGCACTGTGGTGGATGTGCGGGTGGATGATACCCAATATGTACAACAAGGTGATGTACTGGCGCGGCTGGATGGTTTACAGGCCAAAGTTGCGCTGGAGCGGGCCGAAGCCAATCTGGCCGATAGTGTGCGGCAAATCGAAACCCTGTTTAGCCAAACCGAGATGCTGCAACAAAAACTGCTGGCCAAGCAGTCGGTGTTGAGTCAACGCCGCCGCGACTTGCAGCGCTATCGCAGCGTCGCCGAGGCAGGGGCGGTATCGGCACAACAAATAGAGGATACTGAGTCGCAAGTGCGCGAACTGGAAGCCGAAGCAGGGCAGATTCAAGCCGAACTGGGTGGTGCAGAAGCCTTGGTGGTTAACACCAGTCCGGCGGATAACCCTAAAGTATTGCAAGCGGCGGCGGCTTTAAAACAGGCGTATCTGGATATGAGCCGCCAGCAGATTATTGCCCCGGTATCCGGTTTTGTGGCTAAACGCAGTATTCAGCCAGGCGAGCAGGTACGGCCGGAAACGCCGTTACTGGCTATCGTACCGCTGGATTATCTATGGATAGACGCTAATTTTCTGGAAGACGAGTTATCGGATGTGCAGCCGGGGCAGCCGGTGGAAATCAGCGTCGATCTGTACGGCGACAAAGCGGTTTATCACGGCGAAGTATTGGGTTTAGCGGCTGGGGCCGGCAATGTGTTTGGACTGTTACCGCCGAATAACGCGACCGGTAACTATATCCATATCGTGGAGCGGGTGCCGGTCAGAATCGGTTTACATGTAGAAGAATTGGCCGCCCGGCCTTTGCGGCCGGGCTTGTCGGCGACGGTGCGGATTGATATCCGCCAGCCGGGGCGGTCGGTATTGCAGCCATTGACTGTTACACCTGCAACGGCTTATAAAACCGGTGTTTATGATAGTCAGTTAGAGGGGGCGGAGGCGTTGATTGATAAAATTATTCAGGCTAATCGTAGGCGTAGGGTTTGAGAGTTAGAAAAACGGGTATTTTGGATATGAGAATGTCGATGATGGGGTTGCGAAAGTAGGCTGGGTTGAATGATAATGAAACCCAGCTTTAAAGTTGATATGTTTTGTATTGTAAATGGCTGATTGAAATCAAAGAAGCCGGGTTATTTCAAGGCATCTGCTGGGTTTCGCGTTGCTCTACCCAGCCTACGCCTATAAGACAATCTGCTAAATAACGGATGGATTTAGAAGTCGAATAAATTATGCGTACTTATATTCGTAGCCATTCCAACGCAGGCACCTATTTCTTTACGGTTAATCTTGCCCAGCGCAAACAAAATGATTTATTGATTCAGCATATCGACGAATTGCGCAATGCTTGCCGGTATACCAAACAACATCATCCGTTGGTGATTGAGGCGATGGTGGTATTGCCGGAACATTTGCATTGTATCTGGCGTTTACCAGAAGGAGATGACGATTATTCGTTACGTTGGCGTTTGCTCAAGTCGCATTTTTCCAGACATATTGCTTTGGGCGAAACCGTTTCCGCCAGTCGGATGCGAAAAAACGAACGAGGTATCTGGCAGCGGCGATATTGGGAACACCAAATCCGTGATGACACAGATTTCCAGCGCCATTTGGACTATATTCATTATAATCCGGTAAAACATGGGTATGTGGATAAAGCAGTGGATTGGCCTTATTCATCTATCCATCGCTGGATTAAATCAGGAGTTTGTGCAAAGGATTGGGCGGCTACACCAGCCATAATCGAACAAAATTGGGAATAGCAACATGCTGGGTTTTATATTGTTCAAATTAGACCTTGCCAAGCTCTCCACCGACCAATAACGCTGGCTGCTGGGGTTGCGGAAGTAGGCTGGGTTGAATGATAATGAAACCCAGCTTTAAAGTTGATATGTTTTGTATTGTAAATGGCTGATTGAAATCAAAGAAGCCGGGTTATTTCAAGGCATCTGCTGGGTTTCGCGTTGCTCTACCCAGCCTACGGCTCTACGGCTCTACGGTCCTACCCACTCATAAATTTCGGTTAACAACGGATCGCACTTGCAGCAACTGCCGCCGCAAGCGGCATTGCTGGGTGTTAATAGCCGCACTTTGCCCTTGCTGATCCATTTACCCAACATGCCGCGCAAGGCGTCGGCATCCATATTAAAGTGGATCACCAGATCGTTTAAGGCAACCCGCTGCTTGGTTTGCAAATAACCTCGTAAATCCGAGAGTATCATCGGCTTAAATCCTTGGGTTGTTGTAAGCCGGCAAAGCGCAATGCCAGCAAAATGAAGGTAAATAGTCCGCAAAGGGCGGTAATCCAGCTTAAGCTGGCAAAGGGATGGCGGCTATAAGTCATCGCCTGATAAAAAATCGTCGCGGTTAGATAGGCAATAAAAGATGTCCAACAACTGACGAATAAAGTCCAGCCTGCCCCGGTTTCCTTATAAATAGCGGCGGTGGCCGCCACGCACGGCGAATAAAGCAAAATGAACAATAAATAGGCAAAGGCACCGATTTGCCCGTCAAAGTGGGTTTGCATCACACCAAAGGTGCCGACTTTGATTTGCTGTTGTGCCGCCACTGCCGCCTGATCGGACAAATCGCCGATATTCAACCCCAAAGGATCGAATAATTTATCAGCTATGCCCAGTAAATTGTCGGGTATGGTTTGGCAGGCGGCAAGTAGCGCTGGTAGCAGTTCAAAAGGTTTGTCGGTTGAGGTTTCGATATTTGCCATCTGGCTGTATAAAGCATCCAGGGTGCCGACCACTGCTTCCTTAGCCAGTACCCCGGTAAAAATACCCACGGTGGCCGGCCAGTTATCATGGCTGATGCCCATGGGTTTAAATGCCGGCGTCAAGGTGCGGCCTATTTCGCTCAGCACCGATTGTTCGCTGTTTTCTCTGCCAAAGCTGCCGTCCATGCCCCAGGAGTTCAGCACGTTTAACACCAGCACCATCGGCACGATGACTTTACCGGCGTTAACGATAAAAGTTTTCAGCCTATCCCAGGTTTTGGTGTATACGCCTTGCCAGGTGGGCAGGTGATAAGCGGGCAGTTCCATTAAAAATGGGGTGGGATCACCTCTGAGTAGGGTATGGCGCATAATCAGACCGGTCAGGATAGCGATCAGAATGCCGAATAAATACAAGCCAAATACCAGATTTTGGCCGCCCACCGGAAAAAAAGCGGCGGCGAACAAGGCGTAAACCGGTAAGCGGGCGCCGCAGGACATAAACGGGTTCATTAAATTGGTTAAAATGCGGTCGCGTTGATTATCCAGGGTGCGGCTGGCAATGATAGCCGGTACGTTGCAACCGAAGCCGACTATCATAGGCACAAAAGATTTGCCGGGCAAGCCGATTACGCACATGAATCTGTCCATCACAAAGGCGGCTCTGGACATATAGCCCGAGTCTTCCAGCATAGACAAAAAAATAAACAAAAAGCCGACGATAGGGATAAAAGTGGCAACCACTTGTAAGCCGCCACCGATACCGTTAGCGAGTAACACCACCAGCCAGTCCGGCCATTGCTGTTGAGTGAGTAAGGCGCTTAAGCCGTCTACCAGTAAAGCGCCGACTGATTTGTCGAAAAAATCCACAAAAGCGCTGCCTATATTGATGGTGAACATGAACATGGCGTACATCACCAGCAAAAAAAACGGAATCCCTAAGAATCGGTTTAAGACTATGCTGTCAATTTTGTCGGTGGCGCTTCTGGAGACTTCATTGAGTTTGCAGACGCAAGCCTTTACCAAGTTGTTGACCATGCCGTAACGTGCGTCGGCAGCCAGAATATCTATTTCGTCTTCGGTGTTGGTTTCTATGATCTGGCGCAAGCCGTCCGCCATGCTGCAAAGGGTAGGGCCGGCCAACTGTTTTGCCAGCGTATCGTTTTCCAATAGCCTTAAGGCCAGCCAGCGCTGGTCGTAGTGACCGTGTGGCACAGACTGTTCCAGTTTGCTGACGGCGTCTTCAATTTCGCGGTGATAGACTATTTTTAGGTTGGGAACCGGTTCATTCAGGCAGGCTTGATTGATAATTTCGCGTAATTCATGCAAACCCGCGCCGGTGGAGGCGGTGACCGGCACCACCGGGCAAGCCAGTTGTTTGGCTAATAACGCTACATCAATTTTTATCCCACGCTTTTTAACTGCATCCATCATATTCAACACCACCAGCATCGGCACTCGCATTTCGATTAGCTGAGTGGTGAGATATAAATTACGCTCGATATTGGCGGCATCAAGGATGTTGATGACCAGGTTGGCTTGCCGGGAGGCGACATAATCACGGGCGACTTTTTCATCCAGCGAAATACTATCATCGTCAGCTTCCAGCGAATAGGTGCCGGGCAAATCCACCAAGGCGATGTGTTTGCCATGGAACTTGTATTCGCCGGTTTTCTTTTCTACCGTCACGCCGGGCCAGTTGCCGACATGTTGTTTTGAGCCGGTTAATGCATTAAATAAGGTGGTTTTACCGCAATTGGGATTGCCGACCACGCCGACGGTAAAATCAATACTCATAACTTTTCTATTAGTAATACCGAGGCTTCATTTTTGCGTAAGGTTAATGAAAAGCCGCGGATGCGGATTTCAACCGGGTCGCCCATCGGCGCAAAACGGGTAATGCTAAATTCGGTGCCGGGTGTTAAGCCCATGGCCAGCAGCTTTTTCCGATAAACGCCGCCGGACTGATCGAAGCCGATAATCCGGCCGGAATCGCCTGCCGCTAGCGCCTTTAGATAAGTAGACATGTTTTAACCTAGATGCAATTAGTAATAATTCTCATTAAACCATAATATATCACGGCAAGACAGGTTTTTTCTTAACATACATCAAGGTTAATTTCGACTGTACAATGACAGTCTATTTAGATGGCCGTTGCCGCCAAAGCAATTGCCTGATCAATTTCTGTAAAGGTATTATAAAAATGCGGTGAGAAGCGGATGCCGCCGCCGCGCAAGGCGCAGACCACGCCGCTTTCCTGTAAATGTTTGTATAACGTTTCGTTGGGTAGGCTGCGATGTTTAAACACCACAATCCCGGATTTCAAACGGCTTTGCGCGGCCGACAGCAAAATCAGTTGTGCGTGGTCAAAGATCTGTTGTCGGATATAATCAGCCCTTTCTATCACTAAAGTCTCAATATTTGCCATGCCGGTTTCCAGTAACAAAGACAGGCTGGCAGAATAAGCATGGATGCCCAGCATATTGGGGCTGCCGCATTCAAAGCGGCGGGCGGTAGGGTGTATCTGCCAAGGCAGGTTTTCATAATTATGGATGCTTTTCATCATGTGCCAGCCGTATTGAGTCAGCTTTAGCTGGTCTCGGGCTTGTGGGGTGGTGTAAAACACGCCCAAGCCTTCAGGGCCAAACATCCATTTATGGCCATCCGCCATCACAAAATCCGCTTGATAAGCTTGCACATCAAATTGCACCGCGCCTATGCTTTGAATGGCGTCTATGCAAAATAATAGGCCGCGCTGTTTGCAGAAGTTGCCGATTTTTTCTAAATCCATCCGCAAACCGGAGGCAAATTGTATAGAGCTAATGGTTAATAAACGGGTGCGGTTATCTACCAGTGCAAACAGCGCGGCTTCCGGGCTGTCGGCATCGGTCAGCACCGCCTGGCGAAATTCCACGCCCTGGTCGGCCAGTGATTCCCAGGGCATACGATTGGAAGGGAATTCTTCATTACTGGAGACGATATTGTCGCCGGCCTGCCAAGGCAGGCCGTAAGCGACAAACGATAAGGCTTCCGAGGTGTTTTTTACCAGTGCAATATCATCAGCCGAGGGCGCATTGATTAAGGCCTGTAGTTGGCGGCGAATTTCGTTTTCCTTATTTAGCCAGTCCGGGTAGAAGCGGGTGCCGTAACTGCAGTTTTGTTCTGCAAAGCCGATCACCGCTTCTTGGGTGCGCTTGGGCCAGGGGGCGACCGCGGCATGATTGAGGTAGATTAATTCTTCGCTTAACGGAAATTCTGGGTGTTTCATCTGTTTATCCGGCGGAAAGGGGGAAGTGTCATTTTAACGTGTTATGGGGTGTGTATACTGCTTGGTGACTATTCGGCGTGTCCTATCTTTTGACGTAGACATCCCATGCTGAATGGTTACAAATTATTTATTCTGGCTCAGGGGCATTGGAGCATCTTGCTACTCAGGTGCAAATAATATAGAACCCCCTTAAACTTGGCGTATGTTATTCATTATCAAAAATTACTTTGCAAAATCAGTGTCTTTTATTATAATGGGCGGCTAATTGGAGTAATTTGCTCTGATTCCTTGCTTCACCGCCCTTGCTGGCGGGAGGCTTTTTAAACCGAAAGGAGAAATCATGCGACATTATGAAATCGTCTTCCTGGTACACCCTGATCAAAGCGCTCAGGTTCCAGCGATGATTGACCGTTACAAAGCCACTGTTGAAGAAGCCAGCGGCAAAATTCACCGTTTGGAAGATTGGGGCCGCAGACATTTGGCTTACCCTATCAAAAAAATCCATAAAGCACATTATGTGTTAATGAATATTGAATGCGACCAAGCTACGCTGGATGAATTGGAAAGTGGTTTCCGCTTCAATGATGCCATTTTGCGCAGCCAAACCTTGCTGAAAAAAGCAGCTATTACCGAACCTTCTGCAATTGCCGTCAGCGGCAATGATGGACAAAAAACTTCTAACCGCGTGAAAGAAGAGGTTGAAGAAGAAGAGGTGGAAGTTGGGGCTGGAGTTGTTGAAGACGTCGCCGTTGTTGCAACCCCTGAATAATTATTTTGAAGCAGAGAACTCATATGGCGCGTAATAATATTAGACGTAAAAAAGGTTGCCGTTTTAGCGGTGAAGACGCACTCGTGATCGATTATAAAGATCTGGATTTGTTGAGCGAGTACATTACCGAAACCGGCAAAATTATTCCCAGCCGGATTACCGGCACCAGTGCAAAATATCAAAGACAGCTGACATCCGCCATTAAACAGGCGCGGTTTATTGCTTTGCTGCCTTTCTGTGATGCGCATAAATAATGATGTATAAGCGGAGATAAGGCGTGCGGTTTCTGGCGGCCTATATAATGAAAGGGCGGGTGCAGGCCATGATGGTTGCATCGACGCTGGCTTTTTTGTCATTGCTTTTTATCCCGATTAGTATAGTAAGTTCAGCTACGGTTGCGTTGGTGACACTGCGGCTAGGTACAAAAGAAGGTCTGTATGTGCTGTTGAGCGGCTGTGGTGCGGCGGTAGTGTTAAGCCTGATGTTGTTCGGCGATGATCAGTTTGCGCTGATACGTCTGTTGTTATGGATGTGGCTGCCGGTGTGGCTGATTGCCATTATCCTGCGCGAAGGCAGACAGCTTTCGGTGGCGATTGAAGCCGCAGTGCTGCTCGGCGTGGTCGGCGTAATCGGCTTTTATCTGTATGAGCCGGCGCCGGTCGCTTTTTGGCAGGCCTTATTGGCAGTCATTGTGCCGGTGATGATGCAAGCGCAAACTGATGTGCCGGCAGATGCGATTAAACAAATAGTCGATACCATCGCGTATTTCATGACGGGTGGTTTTGCTGCAGTTAGCGTGTTTTTACTGGTTTCCGGTCTATTGTTGGCGCGGTGGTGGCAAGCTGTGCTTTATAATCCCGGCGGGTTCAAAACCGAATATCTGGGGTTGAAAGGCAGGCGGCATTTGGCGATAGCGACATTGTTAGTGATGGCCTTGGTTTGGCTTGCTACCGGTGTGATGAAGGAATTAAGTGCAAACATACTGGTCGTGCTGTTTGTGTTTTATACCTTTGTGGGGGCGGCAGTATTGCATTGCACCTTCGCGGTGATGAAGGGCAGTCGTTTTATGGTGCCTTTTCTGTATATTACACTGTTTGCCATTCCGCACATGATGTTATTGATTGCACTTTGCGGACTAGGTGATAGCTGGCTGAACTTACGAAATAAACTCAAACCAAACGGGGACAAAACCCCCTGATCATTCGGCATCATGTCGATTTAAGAGGTATGTAAAGATGGAAGTAATTCTTCTTGAGAAAACTGCGAACCTGGGTAATCTGGGCGACCGCGTAATCATTAAAAACGGTTACGGCAGAAATTATTTGATTCCACAAGGCAAGGCCGTTGCGGCTACGCCAAAAAAGATCAGAGAATTTGAAGAGCGTCGTGCTGAGCTGGAAAAACTGTCTGCAGAAAAATTGGCGGCGGCCACTGCGCGCGGTGAAGCTATCAGTAAACTGAATATCGTGATTGCCCATAAAACCGGTGATGAAGGTCGTTTGTTCGGATCTGTCGGTACTCAAACGATTGCCGAAGCCATTACCGCTGCCGGCGTTAATGTTGAGAAACAGGAAATTCGTCTGCCTAAAGGTGTGATTCGTCATGTCGGTGACTACGACATCGACATCAATTTGCACACAGATGTGGTTGTGACGCTGGCCGTCAAAATCGCTGCAGAATAATCGCTCGTGATCATCGTAACCGGAGGCGCCGGTTTCATTGGCAGTAATCTGGTATTGGCGCTGAACGCCCGTGGTTACGATGATATTCTGGTGGTTGATCATCTACAAAACGGTGTCAAATACCGGAATCTGACCGAATGCAAAATTGCTGACTATCTGGATAGAGCTGTTTTTCTGGAGCGCTTGCAGGATGGCTGGTTTGATGATGAAGCGATAGAAGCGGTTTTCCATCAAGGTGCCTGTGCGACCACTACCGAGTGGGATGGCCGCTATATGATGGAAAACAATTATGAATACAGTAAAATATTGTTTCATTATTGTCAGACGCGTAGAGTGCCTTTTATTTACGCTTCCAGCGCCGCTGTGTACGGAAGTGGTAATCCTTTTAAGGAAGGTTTGGCCTACGAAGCTCCGTTAAATGTCTACGGCTATTCCAAATTTCAGTTCGATCAATATGTGCGCAGACATAAAACCAAATTAACTGCGCAAGTGGTCGGGCTTCGTTATTTTAATGTCTATGGCCCGCGTGAAGCCCATAAGGGCAGTATGGCCAGTGTAGCATTTCATCTTAATAACCAGTTAAAACATTCCGATACCATCCGCTTGTTCGAGGGCTGCGACGGTTACGGCAATGGCGAACAGCGCCGCGACTTTATTTATGTTGGCGATGCCGTGGCTATTAATCTCTGGTTTCTGGATCATCCAAGAATATCCGGTATCTATAATACCGGCACCGGCCGCAGTCAGACCTTTAATGATGTCGCCAATGCCGTGATCGGCTATCACCAGCGCGGGCATATTGAATACATTCCTTTCCCCGAACATCTAAAAGGTTGTTATCAAAGTTTTACCGAAGCCAGTCTGGACAATCTACGTGCTACCGGATGTCAACATGAATTTAAAACTGTTGAAGAAGGCGTCCAGCTTTATATGGAATGGTTGAATCGTTAACAATATTAGCTGTTAAGTTCAGGATAGATTTCTGCTTTGCCTTCGATAGCTATGATAATGTTGTCAGTTTTTTTTACAGTAATTATTTCAGCATAGCTTATAGCTTAGTTGGGAAATAAGCTATAAAACCCGTTTGTCACCTTAGCGCCTTAAATAATCTCTCATTTTTTGCCATCTTAAATCCAGAAGCCAGTTTCGTTGTCGTCGGATTTTTTTACACTTAGATTGCCTCACTGTTTAGGTTTTGAACCCTTTTTGCTGAATAATTCAAGATAAATTGATTTGAATCAAAAAGATAGTGATATTTTTTAAAAGCTGGCATGAGTTGTGCTTAATACCTAGTAACTTTCTGGGTATCTTCTGGGAAGAGTCTATTTCTTAATATGGAGCTTTTAAGTGAAAATTTTTCCTGTCCTGCTAGCCTTATTGTTTACTGCCCCTACATTCGCCGCCAGCGTTACTTACAATACTTCGGATGCAAGCATTTATTCAATCGGCGATCAAATCGGTTCCAATTATGACCAATTGTTCGTCAACGGCTATTCCGGCACGGCCACTGGCACTTATACTCAACCTTTTAATGTTGACTTTGCACAAGTGGAATTCGTGGTGGGTTATAACGAATACAACCCTACAAACACACCGATTCCTGGCTCACTCGGCTTTAATGTGACTCTGAATGGACAAACTCTAAGCGATACCCTGGCATATTCTTGGGTCTCTCCAACTCCTGGCACCGTTGATTATTTATCGTTTACCACCCCGAAAGCATTGACCTTCTCCAATGCCAATGAAACCGTAACTGTGCAGTTTTCTCAATTAGCTCAACTCTCCAGCGGTGGCTCGTCAGTGAGTGAAGATCTTATTGGTACGGTAACCATCAACTCGAATAGCGCTAATGTTCCAGGTCTTACCTTTGTGGTGTCGGCCGGCAACGCGGTTCCTGAGCCGGCTACATTAGGCTTGTTGGCTATCGGTTTGCTGGGTTTAGGTCTTTCGCGCCAAAGAAGCCACAGTATCCAAGCTTAACTAACAGATATTGTAACTATTCAACCCCTAGGATGGGTTTCGCTTTCTATAGCGGATTGCTTAACAATCTTTTGAAATTCTGGTTTATCGTATTAAGCTGTCAGGTTTTCTAACAAGTATGGATGTTAGGGTGAGTTATTTAGACTACACCCGCTAAAGCCGCTACATGTGCAGATACGCTGGCGGCTAAGCCTTTAAGATCGTAACCGCCTTCCAACAGCGAAACTATCCGCCCGCCGCAACAAGCATCGGCAATTGCCATTAACTCCAGCGTAAGCCAGGAAAAATCGTCCTCTGTTAGCGCCAATCCCGCTAAAGGATCATTCTTATGAGCATCAAATCCTGCGGAAATTAATAGTAGTTGCGGCTTAAAGGCCCGAACTGCCGGCAAAATGATTTGCTGGTATTTTTCTCTAAATTCAACTCCATCAGTACCGGCCGGTAAAGGCAGGTTAACAATATTGCCGACGCCAATTTCTGTAGCCGCGCCACTGCCGGGATAATGCGGCCATTGATGGCTGGAAGCATAAAACACCTGTGGCTGATTATAAAATGCTGCCTGGGTGCCGTTGCCGTGATGTACGTCAAAATCCACAATTGCAATTCTTTCTAAATGATGTCGGGTTCTGGCGTATTCGGCAGCAATGGCCATATTATTAAACAGACAAAACCCCATGGCTCTATTCGGCAAGGCATGATGCCCAGGCGGACGCACAGCACAGAATGCGTTATCGGCACCTGCCATCACCTTATCCACCGCATCGCAAGCCGCGCTAACCGCCAATAAGGCCGCCTGTTTCGAGTTCGGTGAGACTATGGTATCGGCATCCAGTGCGGCCAAACCCTGCTGGGGGATTTTAGCCAGTAGTCGTGCGATCATTTCAGGCGTGTGAATCAATCTCAACTTATCTGCTATATCGGCGGCGATAACCGGTTGTACCCGGATTAAGCCGGCAAATTGAGGAGCACTGAGTGCTTTGTCGATAGCCTTTAGCCGCGCCGCCGATTCAGGATGGCCGGGGCCGGTATCGTGCGCCAGAAAGTCGGGGTGGCTGTAATATAATGTGCTCATAAAGATTCCTGATAAGCAAAATGCTTCAGCTTGGCGTAGGCTGGATACGCAGTTTGTCGCCATGCGGGGTAGCTAAGTTATTATGCTACACGCTGTCACAGTTTTTAGTAAAATGAAAGCATGGAAATAATCGACAATATCAATCACCTGTTAGGTGAAAATCTGAAACGGACTATCAAATCGAATTCCAGGCTTAAAATTGCCGCCTCCTGTTTTTCAATTTACGTATTTGCGGCGTTGAAACGTGAACTAGAACGGATCGAGTCACTTGAGTTTATATTTACCTCGCCGACCTTTGTTCCTCACGAAGTTACTGACAAAATCAAAAAAGAACAGCGGGAATTCCATATTCCCAAAGCCGGACGTGAGCGCAACTTTTTCGGCAGCGAATTTGAAATACAGCTTAAAAACAAGCTGAATCAACGGGCGATAGCCAAGGAATGCGCCGATTGGATGAGCCGTAAGGCAACGTTTCGCTCGCGCCCAGGCAGCAATTAGCGGTTTATGTGCCGATCAGTAAATCTTTCCACAAGAAAAGCTTTCGCCTCTAATGACGGAAGCTGATGAGTTAATGGCTATTCTGCCCCTAGCGCCGCGTTACGTGAACTGGTGCATCTTAAGTAAGAACTGTAGACTTAAACAATAATGCAACCATCAATCCAAGTTGAACCAATATCGATAAAATAACATATTTGTTATTATGGCCTTATGAAGTATACAATCGCTTAGTTCAATGAACGGGTTAGGCAACAAGTTCTAGCATTACCTCCAGGTATTCTGGCTGACTACATTCATTTGACTGATTTGATTCAACATCATGGTGCGGATTTACGCATGCCGCATTCGCGGGCGATGGGTGATGGTTTATTTGAATTGCGGCCTAAAGGGCCGGAAGGTATTGGTCGGGTATTTTATTGTATGCAACTTGGTTGCACTGTAGTGATATTGCATAGCTTTATCAAAAAAACCAATACAACACCTGTTGCCGATTTAAAACTTGCCAGAAAACGGCTAAAAGAGGTTAAAAATGCTTAACGACGACTATTATCAACCTGTACCCCACGATGCCGCATTTCGAGAACAGCTTTTGGCCAATCCGGATGTACAAGCGGCTTTTCAGGCCAACGCTGCTGAATACGCCATACTCGACGAAATGCTGAGCGCCCGTAAAGAAGCCGGACTCACTCAGGCGCAAGTCGCCGAACGCATGGGAACTAAAGCGCCTTCCGTAGCGCGATTGGAAAATTCGCTGGCTTCCGGCAAACATTCGCCGTCTATTGAAATAAGGCATTGGGGAAAAAGCTGGAAGTGCATTTAGTATGAAGAATGAAATTAAGGATGAATTAGGAAGGCTGAAGGATGAAATTGGGCTCAACCATTCATCCTTCAGCCTTTAACATTTACAACTGAAATGCATTATGGATAATTTGAAATTACGTACGCCCGATTTTATCGATGCCAACATTGCCAAATTGGCCGAGTTGTTTCCCAATTGTGTGACTGAAGTTAAGGATGAAATAGAAAGGCTGAAGGGCCGTAGGGCGGGTTAGTTGCGTCAAAGCGTTTGATAAAAAAGACAAGACTCTATTCGCAACGTAACCCGCCTAGTAGCAGACGCGCTTGCGGCAAAAGCGGTTAGCCCATTAAAGTCTTGGCGGGTTACGCGATGCTAACCCGCCCTACGTGCTTAAACCATAGTAGTAACCATCAACTCATAAAGGCGGAACATGAACGCAGTCGAATTTCACACGACCGTCCATAACGGCGTGATTACCTTACCCAGCAATCAGTTGGCTTGGAACGGTAAAAAAATTAAAGTGATATTATTAGATGAAACCAGCCTTGATAGCATCGAAATGGCAACCAGTGAACAAAGCGCCGAAGCGGATTTTTTTAACTGCGCAGGCATTTGGGAAAACCGCGACATTAATCAGGAGTCTATACGGGCCAAGGCGTGGCGGAATAATCAAAAATGATACTTTGCGATACCAATATCCTGATTGAATTTTATAAGGGCAAACCGAGTGTAATACAAAACTTGCAGAATATTGGCGCCGCAGATATTGCGGTCAGTGTAATTACCAAAGCAGAATTATTCTACGGTGCGAAAGACAAACAAGAATTGACCAAAATTGAACGGCATTTGTCAGCCTGCTGTTGTTACGGGCTTAATGAAGCTGTTTCAGCACTTTTTATTAAACTGATGAGCCGTTATTCACTGAGCCATAAAGTCTCGATACCCGATATGCTTATAGCTGCTACTGCCATGATTCATGATATTGAGATTTATACCATGAATACTAAAGACTTTAAGTTTATTCCCGAACTTAAGCTATATCGCCCTAGAATAAAAAATGATCTAGCAGAATAAGCGGCACTCCTCCTGCAGATCGAACGTCACATTTTGCGATTACTTGTTAAAAAATCTATGGACAAACTGAAACTACACACACCGGATTTGATTGCAGCCAACATCGCCAAACTGGCAGAGTTGTTTCTCAATTGTGTGACCGAGGTTAAGGATGAAGGTGGAAGGCTGAAGGATGAAAATAGCCGCTACTCTTCATCCTTCAGCCTTCATCCTCAATAGACTATGGAGTAAAAGAGTGGCGAATGTGTCCAACTAGCCGATGCTGGGATTATTCAACGCTTCCCGGCAAATACCCTCTGTCCCCAGCCGCTGAGTCTATCCAAATACAGATAAACCACTGGTGTAGTGTATAGCGTCAGCAATTGGCTAACCATTAAACCGCCGACGATGGAAATACCCAAAGGTTTGCGCAGCTCTGCGCCGTAACCGCTGCCCAAGGCCAAGGGCAGGGCGCCGAGCAAGGCGGCCATGGTTGTCATCATAATGGGTCGAAAACGGTTCAGACAAGCGCTAAAAATGGCCTCTTCGGAACTTAAGCCTTGTTCGCGTTCGGCCCGTAACGCAAAATCGATCATCATGATGGCGTTCTTTTTAACGATACCTATCAATAAAATCACGCCAATTAAGGCGATGATGCTGAATTCGGTGTTAAACGCCATCAAGGCTAAAATTGCCCCTACGCCGGCCGAGGGCAGGGTAGAGATAATCGTCAATGGATGCACATAGCTTTCATACAATACCCCCAGCACGATATAAATACTGAATAAAGCCGCCGCAATTAACCAAGGCTGGCTGCTTAAAGATTCCTGAAAGGCTTTGGCCGAACCTTGAAAACTACCGTGCACACTGGCCGGTACGCCAATATCCGACATGGTTTTCTGGATTAACCGGGTTGCATCGGATAGCGATGCCCCCGGTCGTAAATTAAAAGACACAGTAGCGGCCGGAAACTGGCCTTGGTGATTCACCGTCAATGGGGTATTAGTGGGTTTAAATTCGGCGATAGCCGCTAACGGTACTTGGCTAACGGTAGGTTGCAGCTTGGTGGCGGTGGTCTCGACATACAATTGTTTTAAGGTTTGCGGATCGTTCCAGTATTTAGGCGCTAGCTCCATCACGACATGATATTGATTAAGCGGTTTGTAAATCACCGATACCTGTCGCTGTCCAAAGGCGTCATTCAAAGTGGCGTCGACAGCGGCCTGATTAACGGCAAAGCGGGAGGCGTTTTCCCTGTCGACGACCAGAGATACTTGCTGGCCTTTATCTTGCTGGTCGGTATTGACATCGGTCAGTTCGTGTACAGTAGACAAGGCGGCCACTATTTTCGGCGTCCACTCACGTAAGTCGGCTAAATGTTCGGCTTGCAAGGTGTATTCGAACATCGCCGCCGCCATTCGCCCACCGATCCGCAAATCCTGCACAGGTTGCAGATAAAGACTGGCGCCGGGTTCTTGAGATAATTGTTTGCGTAAGCGGCGATTGATTTCACCAATAGGTTTATCGCGCAATTCCGGCGGCTGCAACACGGCAAACAAACGACCGGCGTTGGTATTTTGGCCGCCGCCGGCAAAGCCGACCACATCAATAATGGCTGGATCTTTACGTAATATATCCACCAGCTCTTGCAGCTTGGTTTGCATGGATTGAAAAGAAATGCTTTGATCCGCCTGGATGGTGCCAAATACCCTGCCATTATCCTGCACCGGGAAAAAACCTTTAGGTACAATAATATATAAAAATACATTAAACACGATGCAAAGAAAAAAGACCATCAGCATCAGTGGCGCATGGTGTAAAGCCCAGCGCAAACTGCGTTGATAAGCGTTATGCATGGCTTGAAAAACGTGCTCGAAAAATTGTGAGACTCGGCCGGGTGGCGGCAGATCTTGTTCCGCTTTCAACCAGCGGGCGCACAACATTGGCGTAACGGTTAGTGAAACCACCAAGGACACCAGCACCGAGGTGGATAAGGTTACGGCAAATTCACGGAATAAGCGGCCGACGATGCCGCCCATTAATAAAATAGGAATAAAGACCGCAATTAAGGACAGACTCATAGACAACACGGTAAAGCCTACTTCCCCAGCTCCTTGCAAAGCCGCTTTAAATGGCGGCAGGCCTTTTTCGATATGTCGGCTAATGTTTTCCAGCACCACAATGGCGTCATCCACCACAAAACCGGTGGCGATGGTTAGCGCCATCAACGAAAGATTATCGATACTATAATTGCACAAATACATGACTGCGCAGGAACCTATCAAGGAAACCGGTACCGCAATCACCGGAATCAAGGCCGAGCGCCAGCGCCGTAAAAACAGCAGCACCACCAGAATGACTAGGGCTATCGACAATATTAAGCTGCGCTCCACTTCATTGACCGAAGCGCGAATCGTCACTGAACGATCAATGACCACTGATAAATTGATGGCGGCCGGAATCATGGCCTGTAATTGCGGAAACATGGCTTTTACGCCGGCCACCGTTTCAATGATGTTTGCCCCCGGTTGTTTGCTGAGAATTAACAGCACCGACGGTTGGCCGTTTTTTAAGCCGGAATTTCTGACATCTTCAACAGAATCAATGGCCACGCCTAAATCAGCTATCCTCACCGGCGCGCCATTGCGATAAGCCACTATCATCGGCAGATAATCTGCAGCGTGTTCGGCTTGATCATTGGCATGAATTTGCCAATGCTTGTCGCCGCTTTCAATGGCTCCTTTAGGGCCATTGGTATTGCCGGCAACAATCGCATTACGCACATCATCCAGACCGATGCTGTACTTTGCCAATGCCGCTGGATTAAGTTCAACCCGTACCGCCGGCAAAGAGCTGCCGCCCACCGACACTTGGCCTATTCCCGGCAGTTGCGAGATTTTTTGCGCCAGTATCGTAGAAGCCGCATCATACATCTGCCCACGGCTGATGGTATCGGAGGTCAGTGCAATGACCAGTATCGGCGAATCGGCCGGGTTTACCTTGCGATAACTGGGCCGGCTGGGTAGATTAAGCGGCAATAGACTGCTGGCGGCATTAATCGCGGCTTGCACGTCGCGCGCCGCGCCGTCTATATCGCGATCCAAATCAAATTGTAAGGTGATTGAGGTCGATCCCAGCGAACTGCTGGAGGTCATTTCGGTAATGCCGGCAATTCGCCCCAAAGCGCGTTCCAGTGGGGTGGCGATGGTTGCCGCCATGGTTTCCGGGCTGGAGCCGGGCATGGCGGCAGAAACTGCAATAGTCGGAAAATCGACTTGCGGCAACGGTGCCACCGGCAAATGCAAAAAGGCCACCAAACCGGTCAGCGCCAACCCGATAGTCAGTAAGGTGGTGGCGACCGGTCTATAGATAAATAGGGTGGACAGGCTCACGGCAAGGTTTCGCTATCGCTGTTGTGCTCCAGCGCCGGCAAATCTCCGCGTACTCGCCGCGCCAGCCTATCCATGGCCAGATAAATAACCGGAGTGGTGTACAAGGTAAGTAATTGGCTGAATAGCAGTCCGCCGACCATGGTAATCCCTAAAGGATGGCGCAATTCGGAACCAACCCCGCCACCCAACATTAATGGCAATGCGCCCAGCAAGGCAGATAGTGTAGTCATCAAAATAGGCCTAAACCTGAGTAAACAAGCCTGGTAAATGGCCTCTAAGGGTGGTAGTCCTTGTTTGCGCTCGGCCTCCAGGGCAAAATCTATCATCATGATGGCATTTTTTTTGACGATGCCGATCAGCAAAATAATACCGATCACGGCGATAATGCCCAGATCATTGCCGCTGGCCATTAAGGCCAATAAAGCGCCCACTCCGGCAGAGGGCAGGGTTGACAGGATAGTGACCGGATGGATATAACTTTCATACAATACCCCCAGCACAATATACACGGTAATAATCGCCGCCAGAATCAACCAGAGAGTGTTGTCTAAAGAGGCATTAAAAGCCAGCGCTGCGCCTTGGTAGTCGGTCTGAATACTTAGCGGTAAGCCTATGGCTTTTTTGCTGTTTTCTATGGCCTTGATGGCATCTCCCAAGGCGGCGCCCGGTTTTAAATTAAACGAGACGGTAGCCGAGGGAAACTGATCGAGATGATTGATGGCTAGTGGGGTTTGCCGCTCCGAGACTTGCGAAAATTCCGATAGCAATACCTGTGCGCCGCTGGTGGAAGGCACCCGCAGTCGGGCTAATTGTTCAGGGCCAAGTTGAGAGGCAGGGTTGACTTCCAATACCACTCGATATTGATTCGATTGGGTGAAAATAGTCGATACCAAGCGTTGTCCATACGCATTGTATAAAGCGTTATCAATCGCGGCAGTGGTGATGCCCAAGCGGCTGGCGGTGGCGCGGTCGATATTGATATAAGCTTGCAGCCCTTGATTTTGCATATCGCTGGCGACATCGGCCACATAGGAAATAGAGCGCATATTCTCTACCAGACGTTGCGTCCATAAGCCTAATTCAGCTATATCTACAGTCTGCAAGGTAAATTGAAACTGGGTGCGGCTAACCCGGTTTTCTAAAGTAAGATCCTGAACCGGCTGCAGATAAACGCTAATCCCCGGCACCTCAGCCAATTTGGGCCGTAAGCGCTGAATAATGGCTTCTGCACTTTCATCGCGATCGGCTGCCGGCTTTAAATTGATTAAAAATCGGCCGCTGTTCAGGGTTGGATTGCTGCCGTCTACGCCAATAAATGAAGTTAAACTGTCTACGGCCGGGTCGGTTAAAATTTCAGTGGCTAAGGCTGATTGCCGCTGCGCCATCGCGGCAAAAGAAATATTGGCAGGGGCTTGGGAAATACCTTGGATCAGCCCGGTATCTTGTACCGGGAAAAAACCTTTAGGGGTAATGATATACAAGACAACGGTCAGCGCCAAGGTGGCAATAGCCGCCGTCAATACCAGCGGCTGATGTTTGAACACCCATTGCAGACTACGACCATAGGCGGCAATGACTTTTTTGATGATATCGTTGTCAGCGGTATTTTTCTCCGGTTGTTCCGGCTTGGCGCGCAGCATTTTTGCGCACATCATCGGCGTCAGCGTCAAGGATACCACGGCGGAAATTAAAATTGACACCGCCAGCGTTATCGCAAACTCGCGAAACAAGCGGCCCACCACATCGCCCATGAACAGCAGCGGAATCAACACCGCCACCAAAGAAAACGTCAACGAGATAATGGTAAAACCTATCTGCTCAGAGCCTTTTAACGCTGCCTGCAACGGCGAGTCGCCGCGCTCTATATAGCGAGAAATATTTTCGATGACCACGATAGCATCGTCCACCACAAAACCGCTGGCGATGGTCAACGCCATCAAGGTCAGGTTATTGATGCTGAAGCCGGCCAGATACATCACCGAAAAGGTGCCGATTAGCGACAGCGGCACCGCTACGCCTGGAATCAGCGTCGCCGGTAAATTTCGTAAGAACACGAACATCACCATAACCACCAGCGCCACAGCCAGCATCAGCTCAAACTGCACGTCCTGTACGGATGATCGAATAGTCACCGTGCGATCGGTCAGCGGCGTCACCACCACCCCACCCGGCAAGGTTGCCTGTAATTGCGGCAGCTGGCGTTTAATCCTATCCACCACCTCAATCACATTCGCACCGGGTTGGCGCTGGATATTAATAATCACTGCGGCGGTGTTATTGGCCCAGGCTGCCAGTTTAACGTTTTCTGCGGCATCAATGGCTTTGGCGACTGCACCCAAAAATACCGGCGCATTATTACGATAAGCCACCACTAGGTCTTTGTATTCGGCGGCGGTGCGCAGTTGATCGTTATTATCAATGATAGCCGAACGCAACGGCCCATCGAACATGCCTTTGGGTTGATTGACATTGGCGGCGGCAATGGCTGTGCGCAAATCGTCCAGACTCATGCCGTAGGCAGCCAAAGCTTGATCGTTGGCTTGAATACGCACCGCCGGGCGTTGGCCGCCGCTGATACTCACCATGCCCACCCCCGGCAACTGCGCGATTTTTTGCGCCAGCCGGGTATCCACCAAATCTTCCACCTTGGATAAAGGCATACTGTCCGCCGTGACTGCCAAAGTTAAAATAGGTGTGTCGGCCGGATTGACTTTATTATAAATCGGCGGCATCGGCAGATCGGTTGGTAAAAAATTGTTGGCGGCGTTGATGGCCGCCTGTACGGTTTGCTCGGCGACATCCAAATTCAGATTGAGATTAAACTGTAAGGTAATCATCGATGCGCCGCCGGAACTGCTGGACGACATTTGATTGAGCCCCGGCATTTGCCCAAACTGGCGTTCCAGCGGTGCAGTTACCACTGAAGTCATCACTTCCGGGCTGGCGCCTGGATATAAGGTGGTGACCTGAATCGTTGGATAGTCCACCTGCGGCAGCGCCGAAATCGGCAGCAGCCGATAGGCCAGAATACCGGCCAGCAGCAGCGCCACCATCAGCAACGAGGTAGCGACCGGGCGCAGAATAAAGGTGCGTGATGGATTAAATCCTGAAGCAGGAATGTCGCTCATGGTTTTGGTTTTGCGCCTTCGCTAGGCTGATCAGTATGGGTGACAGCTACATTATCCACCTTAACGATATTGACGCGGCTACCTTCCCGCAGTTTGTCCGCGCCATCGACTATCAGTTTTTCGCCAGGACTTAAGCCTTCTATAATGGCGGCCACATCGCCATCCGTTGCCCCGGATTTTATAGGTCGCACGGTAACGGTATTATCTGCCTTGACGACATAGACAAACGCCCCATCGGTGCCACGCTGAATCCCGGCAGTGGGGGCCAGTGTCACGGCGCGCAAGGTATCCAGCTTCATTTTAATGTTAACAAACTGATTGGCGAACAGCGTTTGATCTTCATTTTCAAATTGCGCTTTCAGTCTCAGCGTACCGGTGGTGGTGTCTATTTGATTATCCACCGCCAACACTTTGCCGGATGCCAGTTTGCGATTGCCTGCTCTGTCATAGGCCTCAACCGGTAGATATTGTTCCTTATGCCAGTGTTGCATCAGCGATGGTACGACGTCTTCCGGTAGGGTAAAGATCACCGCGATAGGTTGCGTTTGGGTAATCACCAGCATGCCGCTGGCATCGCTAGCATGAATGATATTGCCTTGATCAACCAGTCTCAAGCCGATGCGCCCGGAAATCGGCGCAGTGATGTGGGCATAGGTGAGTTGTAGATTGGCATTATCCAGCTGGGATTGATCCATTTCTACCGTACCCTGATATTGCTTGACTAAAGCCTGCTGCGTTGCTGTTTGTTGGGCCGGCACCGAGTCTTGTTCCAGCAAGGTTTTATAGCGGGTTAAATCCAGCTCGGCGTTTTGTAACAAAGCTTGGTCGCGAATTAACTGGCCCTGTGCTTGCTTAAACAGCACTTGATAGGGTCGAGGATCAATTTCCGCCAACAGATCGCCTTGTTTAACCAATTGGCCTTCGGTAAACGCCACACGGATTAACTCGCCATCCACCCGCGAGTGTACCGTGACGGTGCGAAACGCCGTTACTGTACCCAGTCCGCTGAGATAAATCGGCATATCGCCTTGTTTGGTGGTGGCAACTGCAACCGTTACCGCCGCTTCCTGGCGTTCGCCTTTGGGAGGGGCATCGGTTTTAGCTTGATCCTGCGCGGCTGGCTGTCGGTAAAAAAATACGCCGCCGGCCACCATGATCAGTACCACCAGCCAGGCTAAGCGGTTGGACCAAAAACTAAATTTTGTAGTGGTTAATGTAGGGTTATGCTGATCTTTATTTAAGGACATGCAGATTTGAGAAAATTAATTAGACTAGCCATAAAGGACATAAACATTGAGCAATCAGTTCCTCGTCGGGTGATTGTCGGTGTATTTGCTTAGATCGTGATAGCGAATAGTATAACCGGTAAGCAGTCGCGCGGCTTGATTGAGTAAGCGGTCGGGTGAGTGCAGATTTTTCTGTAGGGAGGGGTGGACTGTTGGTAGGCGGTAGGATGTGCACACCTGCGGGCCGCTTATAGAATGTGCGCAGCAGCGTGAAGCGCATCTTCCGCGATTAATGGCGCTTACCTAGCGCCGGCACATCCTATATAGTCTATCTATGTTACGCTGAATAGTTGCTTTTCTGTTAAATCTTAGGGCAATCAAAAAATTAGCTTGGTTTACCCGCTTCAGTTGCTTCCGGCACTTCCAGTAAACGACCGCTTTTTACATCATAAATATAGCCGTAAACCGGAATTTCACCAGGCACCAACGGATGCGCTTTAATGCGGGTTACGTCTTCCAGTACGCTTTCAGCCTGATCTTTAATAGTCAGCCAATCAATGTATTTACCTTCTGCAGAACCTGGGCCGGGGTTGTTATCGTGCCAGCCGGATGCATCTATGCTGGCGGTTTTTAAGCTACTGCCCAGTAGATGACGCATAATTTCATCGGTAAAGGTTTCCATGCCGCAATCGGTATGGTGAATCACAAACCATTCCTTGGTGCCGAGCAATTTATAGGAAATAACCAAAGAGCGGATGGCGTCATCGCTGGCGCGACCGCCGGCATTACGGATAACATGGGCGTCGCCTTCCGATAAACCAGCATATTTGGCCGGATCAAGACGAGCATCCATGCAAGTAAGGATGGCAAATTGCCGGGCAGGCGGCATCGCCAAATGGCCTTTATCAAAATCTGCTGCGTATTCACGGTTAGCCAGAAGAACTTCGTTGTGGATTTTGCTCATAATCAATCTCAGTGGGTAAAAAAAACGTCTGGCCAGTGTAACAAGCCAGACGATAGAACGACTATCTCCGCTGTGCATTCTATCTACATAATGATCTGGTTTAAAGACATGGTTTAGTTTATAAAATATAAACTTTAAGTTTATATTGACGAGGTGGTGATGGATAAATTCAATAACATGCAGGTATTTTGCCGAATTGTTGAATTGGGCACTTTTTCTGCGGTGGCCAAAGAGTTGAAATGTTCCACGATGATGATCAGCAAATATATGGCCAATCTGGAAGCGTCGCTGGGGGTGGTGTTATTGCATAGAACCACGCGTAGTCTGAGTTTAACCAGCGCCGGCGAAGTCTATTACAACCGCTGTAAGCAATTGCTGGAAGATCTGGCGGATTTAGAAGCTTCGACCGCGCAAATGGGCGAACGGGTGAAAGGGCATATCAAAATCAGTGCACCTATCGATTTTGGTGGCCTGTATATGGTGCCGGTGCTGGAGCGGTTCTTATGCCGCTACCCAGAAGTGAAGGTATCAATGACACTGGATAATAAACCACCCAATCTGCGCATGGGCAGCTTCGATATTTCGCTGCTGGTTACCGATAGCCTGGACCCCGGCGTGGTAGCGCGCAAGATTGCCGAAACCCAGTTGTGTACCTATGCCGCTCCCGCCTATTTACAGACAAACGGTTGTCCGCAACGCATAGAAGAACTGAGCCGACATCGCTGCCTGCATTATGTCGATACCCCGCACGGCGATTTTTGGCAGTTTGTGGTGGCTGGAGAAATTAAAAAATTTAAAGCCGATTGGTTATTGTCTTCCAACAATGGCCGGGTGCTGTGTCAGGCCGCCGGTTTAGGGTTGGGGATTGTCCGTGCGCCAAAATTATCCGCCGCGCCCTATTTAAAAAGCGGCGAGCTGGTGGAGATTTTTCAAGACTACCCGCAGCCAGCCTTGGCTATTTACGCCACTTATCTGCAACGGCGCTATTATCCCGGTAAATTAACCGCCTTTATCGAGTTTTTGCTGCAATATTTTGAAAAGTCGGTTTATCAATGAAGTCGTCAACGCTAATAAGCTTTCACTTTACCATTACTGAGTTTCATCTTCGCCCAAAACAGCCAGCCAGACATCAATATCCTGTTCGGCTTGATAATTTTCAAACCAGTTTTGACGCGGCGATTTTTTATCGGCGCATTTAAGTGTAAGAATTTATGCAACGATTAATACCTTGATTAATTTTAGGACATATCACTGCCATCCAGCACCCCCTGCAACTGCGCACTATCCGGCATCCCCGGCCTTGCCCCCAATTGCGTACAACAAAAACCCCCGGCGGCGCTGGCGTAGCGCAATAGCGTCTGCCATTCCAATCCTGCTGCCAAACCGGCAGCAAACGCGCCGTGAAAAGCATCCCCTGCGCCGGTACTGTCGATTACGGTTATCGTTGGCGCTGATAAGCGGCCGGTTTCCGTGCCGCATTGCCAGATCAGGCCGCGCTCGCCTAAGGTGATTACCACGATCGGCACCAGTGCCGCCAAACGGTTTAGCGCGGCGGTGACCTCGCCGGCATATTGCAAGGCGAATTTTTCCGAACAGACCAGATGGCTGACTCTTTCCAGTAAGGCCAGCGTACCGGCATGGAGCGAACCGGCGTCCAATACACAAGGAACGGACCGGTTGCCGAGTTGAGCCAGCAAAGCCAGGGAAAGCTGCGGTTCGTGACCGTCAAATAAAATCACTTTTGCTGGCACATCAATAAAGCTGATGCTGTCTCCCGGTAAAGCCTGGGTTTGGCCTTTATAGTTAATCAACGCCCTCTTGCCATCCGGTTTAACCAGTACCACGGATAAGGGCGTAGGCAAGTCGCCGCGCACTAGCAGCCGGGTATCCACCCCCTGCGCCAATAATTCTTGGTAATGGCTTTCGCCATAGACATCGCGTCCCAAAAACCCGCAAAACCCGGCCTTAAAACCCAGTCTGGCAACGCAAACTGCTGCATTGGCGGCCGGCCCGCCGCCGCAACCCAGTAACTCATCGGCTACGGTTTTTTCATCAGCGGCCGGGTGGTGAGGCACGGAAAACACCAGGTCGTAACTGGCGTGGCCTAGACAAAGGACATCAAGCGGGTTTTGGTGATTAGGCATGGGGAAGGGCGGGTTTTAAATCGGTGCGGGAATTATCCCAAATTTTGTAATTGTTTGATACGCGGCAAATTAAGCGTCGGCAACCCGAAATTCCATAGCGTAGCTTGTTTCAGCATAAAGTAAAAAAATCATCTCTATTTACCGGGTAATGCGAAAATACCTACTTTTGTGAAGATGCTTACCTCTAACAGCATGAAAGACCAAATTTTTATCTTCGATCAAATCCATATTGAAGTGGCTCGGCATGCGTCTGACGACTTCAATCTGTTCCACGACAAGCACAAATGGCTACAAATTACCCACAATCCGTTCAAAGGGCCGATTGTGCTGGGTTTCCAGCTGAATACCCTCATTGAATACCAGATGCGGTTGTACCGCGAAGCGCAGCACGAGGACAGGATAATTTCTGAGAACCAGTTGCGCTTTAGTAACTATCAGATTATTTTTGTTAATGCCCTGCGGCCAAGGCAGGCGCTGACCCTTGATGTGAAAAAAACGCTGATTACCACGATACCGGAGTTAACCCTGACGAACCGTATTTCGATTAAATCGGCTGGTAAAACCATTCTGCTGGGCTATAAAAAAGAAACTAAAAAACCGCTTTTTTTAGCGGACACCGACTTAAGCGGCTTGCCTGATCTTAATTTGCTGGTCGACAAAACGCTGGTGCCGGGCACGGAGTTTTTTCTTAAACGCAAATGGATGCATAACGGCAATGTCAAAAATTTTTTATCGGGATCGCTGGCCGAGCAATCGGATTATTTTGATGAGTTGGCCCATATCGCCAATTACCCCGAAATTTTTCCTTGCAGCTTAACCTCCGGTGCGTTGTTGGAGAAGGCGCAGCTGGAAAATCACGATTTCAAACGCAATCCCATGGTGTATACCTCGCACGATATTTCAGTTGATCGGCGGCATGTGGCGCGGATTAAAAATAACGACAAATTGCATATTTTGGTCAAACAATTGCCGGAATCGACAGAAAACACCTTAAATCACACCAGCATTATGTTACGCACTTACGAATGCTACGGTTTGCTGGAGGATAATACGATTTTATTTAGAATGAAGCTTAATTTGGCGCCTTTGGAGGCCATTATCAAAAATCTTAGCAGCAAATCAGTCGCATAAATCGTAAAATTCGCGTAACCATTCGCAAAACGCGGAATCTGATTGAGTGAATGTTGTGAATTTTTCAGAACATCAAGTATAATCCCCTAAGTCGTTAGGCAAGGCCGGTGACGAGATTTCAACTTAATCAAAACAACACTAAAGATAAGGCGATTATGCGTTGTTACGTAATCGCATTGTTCGAGGAAAAAAAATATGAGTAATATCGAAGAACGAGTAAAAAAGATTGTCGCGGAGCAGTTAGGCGTAAAGGAAGAAATCGCAAATGATGCGTCTTTCGTTGACGATCTTGGCGCTGATTCTTTAGACACAGTAGAACTCGTCATGGCTCTTGAAGAGGAATTTGAATGCGAAATTCCAGACGAAGAAGCTGAGAAAATCACCACAGTACAATTGGCTATTGATTATATCAACGCCAACCTGCAATAAGCCGTCTACGGGGCTGGCGAGTATTCTGCGCCAGCCTACGCTGCATTTCCCCCTGTTTGTCTTGTATTTTTAACGGTAGTCTACTGTGAGCACACGTCGAGTTGTAATAACGGGCTTAGGTGCGGTTACGCCCCTAGCCAATAATGTCGCGGATACCTGGGATGGGATCATCAATGGTAAAAGCGGGATTGGCCCTATCGATTCTTTCGATATTTCCAGTTTTGCCACCACTTTTGGTGGCGTCATCAAAAACTGTAATATCAGTGATTACATTGCCGAGAAAGATGCAAAACGAATGGATGGTTTTGTGCATTACGGCATTGCTGCCGGTTGTCAGGCTTTCGAAGATTCCGGGATAGAAGTCACCGCTGAAAATGCAGAACGCATCGGCGTGGCTATCGGCGCCGGTATCGGCGGTATCACCGGTATTGAGGAGTGTTACGCTGTGTATGCAGCAGGCGGCCCACGGAAGATTTCGCCTTTTTTTGTACCCGGCAATATCATCAACATGATTTCCGGCAATCTTTCCATTAAATATGGATTGAAAGGCCCCAATTTTGCCATAGTTACCGCTTGTTCAACCGGTACTCATAATATTGGCGATGCGGCGCGGCTGATTAAATACGGCGATGTCGATGTGATGGTGGCCGGCGGCGCAGAGCGTTGCACCACTTCACCTACCGCGATGGGTGGTTTTGCTTCAGCAAAAGCACTTTCCCGTCGTAACGACAATCCGCAAGCCGCCAGTCGACCTTGGGATAGAGACCGCGATGGCTTTGTGTTGAGCGACGGCGCCGGCGTGGTGGTGCTGGAAGAGCTGGAACATGCCAAAGCACGCGGCGCCAGAATTTATGCCGAACTGGTGGGTTATGGCATGAGCGGCGATGCTTATCATATTACTTCACCGTCGCCCGGTGGCGAAGGTGCGGCGCGTTGCATGAGAAATGCCTTGCGCGACGCCAAATTAAACGCTGAAGATGTCGATTATATCAACGCTCACGGTACCTCCACGCCGGCAGGCGATATTGGTGAAACCTATGCGATGAAATCGGCGTTTGGTGATCATGCCTATCGGTTGGCGGTCAGTTCCACAAAGTCCATGATTGGGCATTTACTGGGAGCGGCCGGTGGCATTGAAGCGGTATTGACCGCTTTGTCGATTCAGCAGCAGATAGCCCCGCCTACCATCAACCTGGAAAACCCTGATCCCGAATGCGATCTGGATTACGTACCCAATACCGCTAGAAACATGCGGATTGAGGTGGCTATTTCCAATTCTTTTGGTTTCGGCGGCACTAACGGCAGCTTGGTGTTTAAGCGCTATCAATAAGTGTTTCTGCGTAGGGTGGGCACGCAGTTTGTGCCTACGCGGGATGGCTGTTACGGTGAATAGTGTCGATGATTTTATTAAATGGCGAGCCAAGCAGCACGATTGATGTTGCAGACCGTGGTTTTCAATATGGTGATGGCCTGTTTGAAACACTGGAGGTTTTAAACGGCAAGCCATTGTTTTTAGATCGACATCTGCAACGCCTGGCAGATGGCTGTCGTCGCTTGCTGATACCACCACCCGACCTCATGCAGTTAACCGCAGAAGCCATACAATTATCGGCCGGCGAGCAAAGGGCGGTGCTTAAAATGATTATCACCCGTGGTAGCGGTGGTCGCGGCTACCGGCAACCGCCGCAAATTTCACCTACCCGTCTGCTTAGCCTCCATTCCTATCCGGTTTATCCGTTAGACTATGCTTTACATGGCATTCGAGTTCGCTTGTGTCAGTCTCGGTTGGCCAGTCATTCGCCGTTGGCGGGTATCAAGCATCTGAACCGGCTGGAGCAAATTTTAGCTAGGGCAGAATGGCAGGATGAGACAATTCAAGAAGGTTTAATGCTGGATAGCCAGGATCAATTGATCGAAGGCACGATGAGCAATCTGTTTTTGGTCAAGGATGGCACGTTATACACGCCTGAATTGACCGGCTGTGGTGTGGCCGGTATCGTTCGCGCTATCGTGATGGAACTGGCTCAGCAACAACACATTGCTTTATTTGTGCAGGCGCTGGATAAAACGGCGGCATGGCAAGCCGATGAAATTTTTATCAGCAATTCTGTGATAGGAATTTGGCCGGTTGTTCAGCTTGAGCAAGTTCATTTTAATATCGGGCCGCAAACCCGGCGGCTACAGGCCTTGTTTAACGCTATGCGCAGCAGAGCGGCATAAATGCGTAAAGGCATTGCGGCTTTTACTTTGCTGATGCTGTTGGGGCTGGTATTAGCCTTGCTTGGCGTACAGCACCGGTTGCTGTTGACAAAGCCGGTGGTTGAAGCCGATATCACCTTTGAAATTAATAAAGGCGATTCAATGGACACCATCGCCAGACAATTGTTGAAACAGCAGGTAGCTATTAAGCCATTCTGGTTTAAACTCTATGCGCATCATAAACAGCTGGATCAGCATTTAAAATCCGGTGAATATGCTTTGTTAAAAGGGGCCACCAGCGCCGATATTTTGGCCTTGTTCGTGCAGGGGAAAACCAACCGATATTCCATTACTTTTCCAGAAGGCTGGTCGTTTAAGCAAGTTTCTCAGGCCATTAAAAGTAATCCGAACTTGTTGCATACCCTAAGCGATGCCGAATTTAAGGATTTATTAGGCTATATCGGCACCGACAAAAATCACCCGGAAGGTTTATTTTTTCCTGATACTTATTTTTTTGAAAAAAATACCGCCGATGTAGAGTTGTTGAAGCGGGCGCACGAGAAAATGCTGTGGGTGTTGAATGACGAATGGCAAAAACGCGATAACGATTTGCCGCTGGACAATCCCTATCAGGCGTTGATTTTGGCGTCTATCGTCGAAAAAGAAACCGGCGCCGATGAAGAGCGCCAGCAAATAGCCGGCGTATTTACCCGCCGCTTAAAAAAAGGCATGTTGCTGCAAACCGATCCCACCGTGATTTACGGCATGGGCGATGATTATCATGGCGATATCCGTACTAAAGATTTGCGGCAGCCTACCCCTTATAACACCTATGTGATCAACGGCTTGCCGCCCACCCCCATCGCCATGCCCGGCAAGGACGCCATTGTGGCGGCATTGCACCCGGACAAGGGCGAAACCCTGTTTTTTGTCGCGCGTGGCAACGGCCGTCACGCTTTTTCCAATACGCTGAAAGAGCACGAAAAAAATGTCGATCAATATCAACGCTGACGCGTTATGCAGTCATGATGTGCATATGCTCTCGCCATGCCTGTTCCACGCGGTTAACCAGTTCCGCCAGCGTACCGTTGTTGTCGATCACTACATCCTGTTCGACAACCGCTATGCCCAGTTCGGAAGCATGGGCATTCACTTTTTCTGCGTCATGTCTGACGATGTGCCAGATCACCCCCTGGTGGCGGCGCAAAAATTCGGCCTCGTTCTCAAAACGAATATCCTTAATAAGGATGACGTCACTGTTCGCCAAAACCGGCAGTTGCCGGCTGGGTAGGGCAGTGGCACGCTGTCGGCGGCGAGCTATATAATCGGGAAAATCTCTAAGCGTTAATGCTTCCAGCAAAGCAAACATTTCAGCTGGGCTGATGCCCCAATAGGCATCAGTTTGCTCGGCATAATCGTGCTGCCAGGTTTGTTGATAAGATAAGTCAAAAAAAGCTTGAGCCGCCAATTTAAAAGGCGCTTTACTGTCTGTTAAGTCCGGCGGACAGGCCGGCTGTTCGGCTTTATGCCTGGGATTAATCGCACATTCTGCTCGCAGCAACCAATGGTCTGGATTTTGTCGGCGCATCCAGTCGGTGCCGATATGTTGAAAAAATTCTCGCGGCGAACAATTCCATAACGGAATGCGCTGTTCCTTAATGCTGTCATGCCAAGTTTCTGAATCGCTCAGGCCAAACAACGCCTGACAGCCGATCTTTAGCGGGTCTGCCAGCGCATAGGCGGCTACATGGTTATGTTTTAGCAATATTGAGGCGACGGTATCCTTGCCGGAGCGTGCCGGCGCGGCAATGCCGATAATTTTATTTAACACCTGTGCACCCACGTTAAGCCAAGACGCGGCCGGTTAAAAATGATTTCCCTTGCTTGATTAACCGCATAAAATACCGCCCTTAAGTTGATGCAAGTTCACAATTATCCTTCAACAGGCTTGCCAATTCCTGACAGGTATATCGGTTGGTGGCAACGTTAATGACCCAGTCATAAAGTTGTTCATTATTCATTTTCGGTTTTATGCGATTGACAACTAAAAACACCAACATCCTTGCCGCCGCAGTTCGTTTATTGCCATCCAAAAACGGATGATTATTAGCGATTGAATAGCAATACTGAGCAGCAGTGTGGAATAAGTCGCCGGTATAATGCCAAGTTTGCTGCGCAGCACCTACTGCAGGTTCCAGTAAGGCTTTATCTCTCAACATCAAATACTTCAGCTTGTAGATGCTCAGGCAGATTAGTTAAGTGCTGTTGAATAGTTTCATCTAAACGCATTATTATCGTCTCAAAATGCTGGAAATGTTTGTAAAATTCATTTTTTGCCGGCTCAGTTTTGCCGAGGTGAATAATCACCCTAACTTTTATATCATAACAAAAACGCCTCTATGCTCAATAGCTTTACCGCAATTCAACACAGCAGACAAAGCGTTGCCGGCTATCCTTGCCGCAATAGCCAAAGCCAATCCGGCTTGACCCGGATACCCTCGCAGATTAGCCGATTGGGTTTCAGCGCATGATAGATGGCATTTATCCCTGGCAACAAGCCATCTGGCGACAGCTGTATGCCTATATAAAAACACAACGCCTACCGCAAGCCATCTTGCTTACCGGCTCGCCGGGCATAGGCAAACGCCGTTTGGCAGAGGTTTATGCGGCGGCGCTGCTGTGTCAAACACCGGATGCCACAACAGGCATGGCCTGCGGCAGCTGCGCGGCTTGCCATTTATTACAGGCCGATACCCATTCCGATTATCAACTAATAGAACCGGAAGAAGTCGGCAAAGTGATCGGGATTGACAGAATCCGGCAATTAATTAATAAGTTAGCGCTAAAGCCGCAATTTGCCGGAAATAGATTGGTGATTTTACAGCCTGCCGATCAATTAAACACAGCTTCGGCTAATGCTTTTCTTAAATGCCTGGAAGAGCCGACCGAGCGCACCGGCTTTATATTAATCACCGCCCAGCCCGGCAGATTACCGGCAACAATACGCAGCCGCTGTCAACACATCCACTGTCCGCCGCCGGATGCCGAGCTTGCCGGGCAATGGCTGCGGCAACAAGGCGTAACCGAAGAGGTAGACTTACTGTTAAAATTAGCGCAAGGTGCGCCGCTGCTGGCTCAGGATTTTGCCCAGCGCAGTTTGCCAAGACATAGACAGAATTATTTTGAAGCCTGGCGGCAAATCGCGCAAGGCAAGGGCAATGTCGTACTGGCCGCAGAACAATGGCAAAAACAGGAGTCTGTCGATTTAACTGTGCTGCTGGATTGGTTAATCGCTTGGGTAATGGATATCGTTAAGCTTGTCTTAAAGGTTGATGGCGATGATCTAGGCAACCCGGATTTTAAAACCAGCTTGCAAGCTTTGAGTGAGCGGCTGGAATTAAAGGCTTTATATCGGTATTATGATAGCCTGCTGCAAAGCCGAGCTTTGTTAAATACCCAGATTAATAAGCAGTTATTGATAGAAAAGCTGTTGATAGACTGGGCTGTGCTTAACCGGCATTAAATCATACACTGAGTTCATTTTTCGTCATGTTCATAGATTCACACTGCCATCTAGACCGCATCGATCTGTCACCTTACCACGATAATTTTGCCGAATTTATGCTGGATGCGGCACAGCACGGCATTGATCATATGCTCTGTATCGCCATTGATCTGCCCAGCTATCCGGCGATGCGGGAACTGGTAAACCCCTATCCCAATATTTCGCTGTCAGTCGGTGTGCATCCCAATGTTACCGAGGGCCCTGAACCCAGCATAGACGACTTATTGGCGTTGGCAGCAGACGACAAAGTCATCGCGATAGGCGAAACCGGGCTGGATTATTTTCATGACAAAGTTGATCCCGCCGGGCAACGGCAGCGCTTTATCAAGCATATTGAAGTGGCGCGCACTTTGCGCAAACCTTTGATTATTCACACTCGCGAGGCGGGGCATGATTCCTTGGATGTGTTAAAAGCAACAGGCGCCGAGCAGGTCGGCGGGATAATCCATTGCTTTACCGAAGATTGGGCGTATGCAGAAAAAGCCCTGGATTTAAACTTTTATGTGTCGTTTTCCGGCATTATCACCTTTAAAAATGCCACGGCCATTAAAGAAGTTGCGCAAAAAATTTCGGCAGACCGCTTTTTGATAGAGACCGACTCACCGTATCTGGCACCCTCGCCACATCGCGGCAAGCCCAATTATCCCACCTATGTTCGTTATGTCGCCGCCCAGATTGCCGAATTGCGCGGGATCTCCATTGACGAAGTTGCCAAACTTTCCAGCGATAATTTTGCCCGCTTGTTTGCCGGGCACTATGTTGCATCCGGCTCGCAGGCTTAAACTCGCGAAAGATGCGCTGTCGATTCAGGGATTATCAAAAGATAGGGTGTGGCGGCTCATCAATCAAAGCCCAATCTCCGGTAAGGTGGACTATTAGTTTTTATTGGTTCATATCTGGTGTAATATTAATAGTTGGGCATAGCATATCCATATCAGAGCCAAATGCGGGAAGTAATTTTTATGAGCGCACAACCACAATATATTACCGATTCCATCGGTAACAAAACAGCGGTGATTTTACCAATTGCCGACTATGAAGAATTGCTGGAAGACCTTGAAGACCTAGCGGCTATAGTCGAGAGAAAGGATGACCCTAGTGAACCATTTGAACAAGTTGTTCAAGAATTAGGCTTATGACTCAATATCGAGTTGAAATAAAAAGTAAAGCCAAAAAAGAGCTTGCTGATCTGCCAAAGGTGGCGGCGGAAAAAATTGCCAGTGAAATTTTAAGGCTGGTTGATAATCCACGGCCACTAGGATGTAAAAAACTGGTTGGCTCTATGAACAGCTACAGGATTAGGGTTAATGATTATCGGGTGGTTTATTCCATTTTAGATAACATATTGCTCATACAAGTTGTCAAAGTTGCTCACCGAAAAGAAGTCTATAAGCACTGATGATTGTAAAAAATAAGTAACTATTCAGCGTAATTTTTAGTTTTCAAACCAAGCTGTTTAGGATGTGCGCAGCAGCGTGAAGGGCATCTTTCGCGATTGATGCGCTTACCTGACGTCGGCACATCCTATGCAGTTTATCTATTTATGCTGAATAGTTACAAAAATAATTCATAAAGGGTTTCCTGATTACCCATAAACCTCAGCAACAATGACGGCTTCGATTAAATAATACGAATTAATTGCCGCCCATTTTTCCTGAAAAAATGGAGATAAGACCAAAATCCGTTCTAAAAAAATGCGGCCATAAAGACCGCATTGAGAGGAAGGAAAGGACTCAAACCCCGTAAGGGGTGCAAACATGAGTCGACTGTTATTCTAGCGAATAGCTAACGAGAGTAAAATGTGGCAAATTGCCGCGCGACAAATTGGCGCCGCAATGATGGTTTAATGTTTACACCTTACCTAAATGGGTTTCGTGACATAAAATGCCTCTATCCACAGCCACTACACCAAATGGAAAAATTTTTAACACTACCGCAAGGCCAGTTTCAGCTTAGGCGCTTTCCGGTTCGTAAAGACGAATTGTTGCAAGCCTGGGATGCAGCCGATGAATACTTATTAAAGTATTTGGCTGCAGAAAACCTGTCGGCGGCAAACAGCACGGTTTTAATCCTTAATGACAGCTTTGGCGCTTTGGCGGTTGCCTTGCATCAGCAGGCGCCGCTGGCGCAATCCGATTCTTATCTATCACAGCAAGCGACCGTCAACAATCTGGATTTAAACGGCATCTCCCGGCAAGCTGTACAATTACTGGATAGTTTGACCTTACCCAACCAACCCATTGATGTGTTGTTGATTAAATTGCCTAAAACTTTGGGCTTGCTGGAAGATCAATTGCACCGGCTTAGGCCCTGGCTAAAACCGGATTGCAAAGTGATAGCCGCCGGGATGGTTAAACATATGCCGTCCACCGTGTGGACTTTGCTGGAACGGCTGATCGGCCCCACTACCACCTCCCCGGCTGAGAAAAAAGCCCGGCTGATTTTTGCAACTGTCGATCCGACTATGGTTTTGCCGAAAAATCCTTATCCTATCAGTTATCGTTTGGAAAACAGCGAATTTGACTTATGCAACCATGCGAATGTGTTTTCGCGTGACAGTCTGGATATCGGCGCTCGGTTTTTGCTGCAGCATTTGCCGGATAATCCGGCTTATCGCGATATAATTGATTTAGGTTGCGGCAATGGGGTGATAGGTTTGGTATTGGCCGACCGCCACTCTACGGCAAACATTTGTTTTGTCGATGAGTCATTTATGGCGCTGGCTTCAGCCAGACATAATTTTCTAACCGCATTTGCGGACACCCGTCGCGCCAGTTTTGTGATTGACGATGGCCTGAGCAGTTTTGCCGGCAACAGCGCCGATTGCATTCTCTGTAATCCGCCGTTTCATCAACAACATGCGGTGGGTGATCATATTGCCCGGCAGATGTTTCAGCAATCTCACCATGTGCTGCGGCAAGGCGGAGAATTACGGGTGATAGGCAATCGGCATTTGCAGTATCATTTAAGCCTGAAAAAACAGTTCGGTAATGTGCAACAGCTTGCCGGTAATGCCAAATTTGTGATTTTGATGGCTGTTAAGCGTTAATTAACGTATTTTTTATAAACGGACTAAAAGTTCTTATGGCGGAAACCGTAAACCATCATAGCGATATTAAAACCGTACGCCACGATAATTGCTTGCAGATCAGTCTGATTGGCGACTGGTTGCTGGATGGCGATCAGCCGTCGCTAGACGGGATATTGGCGCAGATCGAAACAGACAAACAGCTCAAAACGCTTTATTTTATAACCGATAAATTAGGGCGTTGGGATAGTCTTTTAATTGTCGAGTTGATCAATCTATTGCAATGCGCCAGCCAAGCGGGGGTGGTGGTTGATAAAACCAGTTTGCCGCCCGCCATACAGCGGCTGCTGGTGCTGGTTTACGCCGTGCCGGAGCGGCTTGACGCCCATCGGGCAAAGCCTCATATTTCCTGGCTGAATGCATTGTCAGATAATATGGTTAAGGCCGGGAAAGAAGCCAAACAAATTCTGGTTTTTATGGGGGAAACTGCCATCAGTATTCGCTCGGTATTCCGGGGAGCAAGCCATTTTCGCCAGGTTGATTTATGGCTGTATATCAATGAGTGTGGGCCATCGGCGTTGCCTATCGTCACCTTGATCAG